>Ga0256837_1000511_pt1 | contig 32121 bp, 33 predicted proteins | sample 4562384metaG_FD_185976 | JGI IMG/M metagenome (GOLD analysis project Ga0256837, IMG submission 185976) | Hydrothermal vent microbial communities from Guaymas Basin, Mexico - 4561-384 | ecosystem: Environmental > Aquatic > Marine > Hydrothermal vents | place: Mexico: Guaymas Basin | collected... | reverse complement strand
CATCATTCCATTCAAATTCTGTTTTAACTACTTTTATTTTTTTACTTTTTTCCATTACAGCATAATCTATGCTAATATCTGGAATATTTTTCATATCTTTTAATCTTATTTGATTATCATTTATTTTTTGTTTTTTATTATAACTTTTTAATACTTCTTCGAAAACTTCTGGTGAGTGTTTTTGAAGCTCTTCAAGATAAACTCCGGCTTTGAACATAAACATCCCGCTGTTCCAGAAAAACAGTGTTGAGTTTTGAGTTTTGAGTGTTGAGTTATTTTTTAAATATTGTTTTGCTGTATCCAAATCAGGTTTTTCATGAAATCTAATCACATCTGCTCCATACTCATCACTCATTTCTAAACACTCAATATATCCATACCCCGTATTAGGTTCGGTTGGATTTATTCCAAAAGTAACCAAATATCCTTTCTCCGCCAGCTTTTTTGCTTTTTGAACGGCCTGAAAGTATTTTTCACCATCTTTAATAAGATGATCGGCAGGACTTACAAACAGTATTTCATCTTCATCACTTTGTAATGCTGCAAACGCTATTGCGGGAGCGGTATTTTTACCGATTTCTTCAAGTAAAAATTGATTGTTTGGAATTGAATGCTGAGTATTGAGTTCTTCGATTTGATCTAATGCTAAAAAGTATTGTTCTTCATTTGTTATAATTATAAATTCATCAACTATATTTGAATTTCTTTCAATTGTTTTTTGAAATAAAGACCTTCGTTTGTTATCAAACAGTTTTAAAAACTGTTTTGGCATGAGCTTCCGACTAAGTGGCCAAAGCCTCGTTCCGCTTCCCCCCGCTAATATTACACTTTTCATTTTCTCCCCATTTTTTTTAATAAAATTATAACAAATCCCCCCATTTATTCTACAAATTTTCTTTTATTTTATATAAAACCTTTTTTAGATTATCTAAGTTCGTATAAATTAAAGTTTTATTCCCAATTTTTTAGCCTCTTTCTCAATAAATCTGTTATCATCCTTTTAAATACAATATCTGTTTTTCTTTCCTCTATAAGTTTTCCGGGGGCTAATTTTTCATCATTTTCCATATAAAAACCAAAAAAGGAACCTCAAACACAAGCGAAACGCCTATTGCTTTGAGTGTTCCCGCCGAATCCTGGGTAAAAGGAAGCCCGCCTGTATTCATTCCGAAAAAGCCTGTTATAAGGGTGAGCGGCAAAAACACAGCGGACAAAATAGTCAGAACAAACATAATGTTATTCATTTTTTCATCCTGTCTGGCTTTATAAAATTCATACAGGTAATCAAGCTTTTCAATTGCGTTTTTTGCAAAATTCGCCGCCCTTTGCATATGTTCGGACAAATCTTTAAAAGCCATTTCGTCTATTGAATTTTTATAGTGTTTTATAAATCTTTCAAAAGAAATAAGAGAATGGCTCATAAGCCTTTCTATCAGGACAAGTTCCTTTTTGTATCCCAGCCACCGGGCGGAAAAATCTTTGGGTATTTCATTCTCATAAAAAGAATCTTCCGTTTTGGCTATAAGCATATGGAGTTTTGAAAGTTTGGCCAGTATTTTATCTATTCTCAGGTCAATATACTCATAAAGTTTTTCAAATCCCCCAAGAGGCATAAATTCTTCTGTTTTTCTTTCGTATTTGTAAACCTGCGCATCCTTAATCAAAAACGCATACGAAACCACTTCCACTTTTTCTTTATCTATAAACGGCAGTCTTAAAACCAAAACGGAATAATCCCCGCATATTTCAAAATTACTGGGATGGTCTTTATTTTCAATATCATCTGTAAGATATTTGTTTATTTTAAATTTCATAAAAATTCCTTTTTTATAAACCTGCTGAAAAGATACAGCGTCCAGAGGTGCTGTTTGTATCTTTTGTGGCCTGTTTTTATTATTTGTTTCAAATATTCTTCATTAAATATTTTTGTTTCACGATTTACATCTATTATCAGCCTAAGCTCGTTTTCTTCTTTGAGCCATTCCAAAAACGGAAAGGCAAAGCCTTTTTTTCTTCTGTTTACAATTTCCGAAGGAACGTATTTCTGGGCAATCTCTTTTACTATCCGTTTATTGTCCCCCCTGACTTCTTCTGGCAGGGAAAAAACAAACTCCACAAGTTCCCTGTCCAAAAACGGGCTTCTAGCTTCTACACTGTTTGACATAAACATTTTATCAAGTTTCATAAGCAAAACTTCGCCTACCCAGATTTTTAAGTCGAAATACGTCCATTTGAAACTTCTTTCGCCTTTTAAAAACCTGCCGTAATCAACGGTATGGGAGTTTTGTTTCAACACCCTGTTTATCTGTTTTTGAAAAAACGTTTCGTTTATACCCCTGAAAACCTCCTCACCTGCAAAAAATCTCCTGAATATTTCCCACTCTTTTATATCTTCGGGATGTCTTTCGAGATATTTTTTCAGCCACTTTTTATTAGGAAGAAAAGCGTCTAAAAACCCGGCGTATTCACTATACCTGCGATATCCCAAAAACAACTCGTCGCTTCCTTCTCCGCTTAAAACACTTTTAAGAGGGATATGCTTTGCCAGAAATGCGGCCGGCATAAAACTGCTGTCCGCCACCGGTTCGTCCATGGAAGACAAAACATGATCAAAACACTCAAAAAAGTCTTTTTTTGTATAGTTTATTTCGTAATGTTCGCTTCCTATATGCCGGGCTGTAAGTTTTGCATATCTCCTTTCGTCATAATTTCCATACCCGTCATATCCTATACTGAACGTTTTTATTTTGCCGTATTTTGACATTATGGCCGCAATAAGCGAGCTGTCAACCCCGCCGCTTAGAAGCGAACCTGTCTCTACATCCCCCATCATTCTTGTTTTAATACTTTTTATTAAAAGCCCTTCAACCTCATCACATACATTTTCTTTATTATATTTTTCACTTTTAACTTTAAATTTTTCACTTCTTTTAAAGTCGTGCCACCTTTTTATCTCTCCGTCATAATAGCACCCCGCCGGCAGTTTGTATATACCCTTATATATTGTATTCGGCGCAAGTGAAGAGTTATAAGCCAGATATTCGCTGAGCGCTTCAAAATTAAGCTCCCTGTTTTCAAAAACAAGTATTGATTTTATTTCACTTGCAAAAACCCCCTCTTTCGCCCAGTAAAGCGGTTTTTTACCGAATTCATCCCTGAAAAGATAGAGTTTTTTATCGTATATAGCGATTGCGAACATCCCGTCAAGCTTTTTTATAAAATCAACACCGAACCTCATCCATAATTCATACAGCACCTCCGCTTCGGTACGGACATTTAAACTGTAAGCTTTTATAAGCTCTTTATAGTTGTAAATTTCACCGTTAAACATAACCAAAACACCGTTTTTATAATACGGCTGGACATTTATTTCCGTATTTTCTATGGCAAGTCTGTTAAACCCGAACACACCAAAAGGTGTTTTGATGATTTTCTGAGCATCAATACCCCTGTGCTTCATCAGATCAAGGGCGTATTTAAATTTATTTTCATCAATATTTCCTAAAATTCCAAGTATCGCACACAAAACAGGCCTTTTTTGTTAAAATTCTACCAAAAAGGAAAAACATGAAAAATGTTTTCAGATATACGTTCCTCAGTGTCGCCGAAATTAAAAAATTTTTATTCATAGTGATACTTGTTTCCATGCTGACGCTGATTCAGGCTTATCCGGTAATATGTATTATTTCATTTATACTGGAAAAACTGTTTTATTTCAGTATCGGGGTTTTGCTTGTTTATCTTATAAAAATAACAAAAAATGGCGAAGAGTTTTTTGCAACGCTTGAAAAACAGCCTTTCAGCACATTTTTACTTCATTTTATTCCTTCTTCCATGGGAATCCTGCTGGGATTTATGGTAATAACAGCCCTGTTTTTAACTTTTTTTGTAATTATCCTGAAATTTACAGGCTCCCTGTTTATCCTTGCAAATCCCCATCACTTTCTGGAAGCACTTTCACTGACACCGTATATCACAAAAATTCTACTCGGTTTTTATTGTGTTTATCTCATTTTTTATTCGTATATTTTTCTTGGAAAATTCGGTGAAGCACTGGACAAAGAAACATTTAAAGGGGCTTTTTTAAGCATAATTTCAAGCATTATAGACTTTAAATTCTGGATAAACACGTTTAAACTGAAATATATTGTAATTTATACCGTATGGAGTATTGTTACCGTTATTATTTATTCGGTTATTTCGTTTACTTATATCTTTTATATATTCCCGCTGATAATACACCACCCTAATTTTTCACTGTTCATTATTCCACTGCTTGTGGCTATTACCACAATTACGGCTTATTTTACATTTTTTAGCGCCTATTTTGCATATCAGAGCACAAAAAAATCCTCTTAAATTTTTTTTGGAAGGATTTTTATATCCTTTTAAAAAAGAGAGTAAAGTAGCATGTGTAAAAGGGACTGTTTGTAATTTTTTTAATTTTTTTTCTAATCTCATAATAAAATTATAAAACAATTTTTCAAAAATTTAAACAGATAATATGAAAAAATCGTATTTTTTATTTAAAAATTTTAATATTTTAAAACTTCTTCAAAAACTATCAAACATTACTCTTGTCTAAAATAAAACACACCCGTGTAACTGTTTTTTAATTTTTAGCGTATCGTTTTTTGTAAAGAAACAGATATATTAAAGAAACGGCCGGAACAACACTGACACCAAATAAAAAACTTAAATAGTCAAATAAACTATTTTTACTGAGCCATATAAATCCGCCTATCAGCGAGGCGTAACCGCTTATCCTTAAAAGATTGAAACCGCCTTTGAAATAAAAAAGCACCGCTTCATACCATTTAAGCTTTGCTTTTTTGTATTCTTCGAGTTTTTGCGTGTCTATTTCATCTTCTTCATCGTCAAGGTTATAAGGGTCTTCATATTTTTTTAATACATCCTCGCCTGCATTACCGTTTCGTATCTGGGCTTTTACCATATTCGAATACCCTATAAAACTGCCCAGAATAATAAGGCTGACACTGAAAAAAGCCGTTTGGGTGTTATACAGCCATAAAATATTGTCTTCCAGGCAGCAAAACACAACAATACCTATATCAACGGCAATCAATACCCTTAATAAATTAAAAAATTCCCTCATTACACTTCCTCTTGTTAAAAATAAAACTTTTATTAATTCCCTCTTCTCACACTTTCATATTTTTACCGCTTCTTTTCCCACTGTTCTTCTCTTTCCCTTTTTCACCCTGTCTTCACGTCACACAAGTGCTTTATAAAATTTAATTCCCCCAACCCACACTTCTTCAATCATATTCTCTTTTATAAGGTCGTTAAAAATTCTCAATGTATGTTCGTCAAAAATATGTTCTATATCGGTATCGCTAAACGGTCTTTTTTTAAGAGTCGTCAAAAGCTCTTCTTTTGTCAGATTTTCAATTTTAAAATTGATTTTCTCTCTTGTGGGTATAAATATATGCTGATTTTCTATTTTTTTTGAAAGCTCAAAAAGCCTCTCCACACTCACACCTTCCACGTTGTAAGCAGGCGGTCTGTCAATAGTGGAAATATCCACCCTCTCAGGCTTTATTTCTAAAAGAGCTTCATTTATTTTTTCAAACTCCTCCTCTTTATCATTAATGCCTTTTACCACAAGTATTTCTATAATAAGCTCTCCGTTGTAAATTTTCCTGAATTCCGCAATACCTTTAATAATATTTTCAATATCTATACCCTTATGCGGCCTGTCTATTTTTTTAAAAATCTTAGGGGTTACGGCATCAAGCGAAAGTTTTACAATATCGAATTTGCAAAGCGTTCTTTGAATTTTTTTATTATCGATTGTAGATGAATTGCTTAAAATAAGAAGTTTTTGATTCTTAATCCCGCTTACCAGCTCATCAAGATAAGGATACAGGGTAGGCTCTCCGTTGCTTGTAAGTGTCAAAACCTCAAAATCATACTTTTTAACAGCTTTGTTTATCTCTTCTAATATCTCTTCGGGTTTAGGGGGATTGTCATATTCGTTTAAAGGTTTTGCAGGTTTAAGTTCGCAGTATATGCAATCGAAATTACAGCGTTTTTTATCGGGGGAAAGGTCAACCCCAAGGCTCATACCAAAACGCCTTGAAGCTACGGGACCGAAAATATATTTCATTTTTTTCCTTTTACGGGCGGATTAATGTTTGTTGTCATCGTGTGATTTATGCATAAAATACAAAGAAAGAGCCAGTGCAAAAATTCCTGCCGCAAGATAAAGCATATCAAGAGGCTGTTCAAAATGCATATGAATCACCTTTTTAAAGAAAATCACAATTAAAACCATTACAATAACATTCCCGAGTTTGCTTTTAAGCTCATCCAGACTGTGAACGGCCAGAATACTTTCACCCACTTCGCTTTCGTTTGCCTCGTCTATTTCACTTATAAACAGCTCGTAAATACCAAAAGCAAAAATCAAAAGCACTACGGCTATAAGATACAAATCAACAGCCCCTATAATACCGCCTATGAGTTTTTCATGAAAATTTTCCGGATGCGTATGATGAACAAACACATTCCATGTCATTACAACCGTCTGCCAGATATCGGCACTTGCCACAACAAATAAAGCCAACGCACCAAATAACGCAAAAACAACGGCAAGTATCACCACAAACCTGCTTCTCCAAAGCATACCTTCAAAAACAATCTCAATAAGCTTCATATTATTTATTTCCTTCCGTTTCTATCCATTTTTTGGCAATTCTAACAGCATTTGTAGCCGCTCCTACCCTTATCTGATCCGCTACGTTAAAGAAATGTAAAACTTTAGGATCATAAAGGTCTTTTCTTATTCTTCCTACATACACGTAATCCGTATCGGTTGATATTATAGGCATAGGATATTCATTTTGATCCGGATTATCTATTACTTTCACATCTTCAAAATTCGCCAAAACCTCCCTTGCTCTTTCTACGCTTACATCCTTTTCGCAGTAAATCGTGATGACTTCGCTGTGGCTTCTTAATATCGGAACCCTTACACACGTAGGTGCCACCTGGAAATCGGTATGCATAATTTTATTTGTTTCGTTTACCATTTTCATCTCTTCTTTGGTAAATCCGTTATCCATAAATTTATCAATATGAGGTATCACATTGAGTGCTATCTGATGCTGGAAAACTTCTCTTTTTTCAACTTCTTTTTCAAGTTTGAAATTAAAAACCGCCCTCATCTGCTCAAAAAGCTCTTCCATTCCCTTTTTACCTGCACCGCTTACAGCCTGATAAGTAGCCACATCCACTCTTTTAATTCCGAATTCCCTGTGAAGAGGTGCAAGGGAAATCACCATTTGAATGGTTGAACAGTTAGGATTGGCGATAATTCCTGTTTTTTTCCAAAGGGCTATATCTTCCGGATTTACTTCCGGCACCACCAGCGGAACATCCGGATCCATCCTGAAATGACTGGTATTGTCTATTACCACAGCTCCTGCCTTTGCCGCGCACGGAGCGAATTTCGCACTCACGCTTCCCCCCGCAGAAAAAAAGGCGATATCTATTTCTTCCTCTTCAAACACTTCGCAGGTTAGTTCTTTGACTAAAAAACTCTGGCCTTTAAATTCAACTTCCCTTCCCACACTTCTGGCACTCGCCAAAGGAACAAGTTTTTTCACCGGTAAATCATATTCTTCTATAATTTTTAAAAGTTCTTCCCCGACAGCTCCTGTTGCTCCTGCAATTGCTACATTATACATACATTCTCCTTATATTAAAATCAAATCTTTTTCGTTTATTTCATCGTTATCGCTCAGAATTACAGCCCTTTCTATTACATTTATAAGCTCTCTTATATTTCCGGGCCACTCATATTCCAGCAGGACTTTTTGCACTTTACGGTTTAATTTTTTATTTTTAAAACCGTATTCTTTGAGTGTTTTTTGTAAAATATTTTCGGTAATTGGAATTATATCGTTTTTTCTTTCCCTTAAAGGAGGAATTTTCAAAGGAATGGTGCAAAGCCTGTAATACAGATCCTCCCTGAATTTATTCTCTTTTATCATTTTATCAATATCCTGGTTAGTCGCACTGATAACTCTGGCATCAAGCTTTACAGGCTTCATGCCTCCAAGTCTGAAAAACTCTTTTTCCTGCAAAACCCTTAAAAGTTTTGCCTGCAAATTATAGGGCATTTCCCCTATCTCATCTAAAAACAAAGTCCCTCCCTGTGCCAACTCAAAAAGTCCCGGTTTCGACTGGACCGCATCGGTAAACGCACCTTTTTCATATCCGAAAAGTTCACTTTCAATCAGATTTTCCGGAACAGCACTCATATTTACAGCTATAAACTCTCCGCTTCTCCCGCTGTTTTGATGTATATACCTGGCAAATTCCTCTTTGCCGACCCCGCTTTCCCCCAAAAGCATAACGCTTGCATTTGTGGGGGCGACTTTTAACGCCATATTTAAAACTTTTTTACTGTTTTCGTCAACTGCTATAAACTCAGGTTTAAAATCAGCTTTTTTACCTTTGGTTTTTTTCTTAATGGTCTTTTTTCTTTCTATCGCCAACAGCAAATCTTCCATTTCAAAAGGTTTGGTCAAAAAATCCTTCACACCGAGTCTAAGCGCTTCAATGGCTTTATTCAGAGTGGCATTGCCGGTAATCATAATTACATCATATTTTCCGTTTAATTCTTTTACGAACTCAATACCGTCCATTTTCGGCATTGTAATATCACTGATTATCAAATCGATACTTTCATCAAGCTTTTTCAAAGCATCAACCGCGTTTCTGAATTCCGCCACCTCATAGCCCTCGCTTTTAAGCGCAAGGGAAAGTGATTTTCTCATATTTATATCATCTTCAACAATCCCTATCTTCATCAGTTCCCTTTTAAATAAAAATATGCAATTCCGTTTTTTATAATGATATCAAATCTGTGCGGCAAATACACTATTTTTATCCTGTCATTCCCGTCTGTTTTGGAATTGACTATGATATTGGTTTTTAAGAGCCTGTTTACAATTATATCTTCTTTATTTTTACACAACGATAAAATATCCGTCTCATCGGTGTCAACCGTAAAAAGCAGGGTTTTTTTTAACTTTGACACAGTAAGCGCTTTGGAGCATTCAAGTTTATAGGATATAACAGTAAAGTTTTTGACTGTTGAATTAAAAGAAAGAAAATAATCGGCAAAAAGAAAAAGGGGAAGACTAATTAGAGCTAAGATATTTATTCCATTTCCTTACGTCCAGTTTTACGCTCATTACGACAGTATAAACCCCGTCTTTAAAAGATTCGTCTTTTATACACGCACCTCTTATAAGACCGTATACATTTGTTTTCAATTCAGAATTTTTAAGCATCAAATCTTTTACGGTTTCCTGTCCCCTTACTCTTATACCATACATTTTTTCCGCTAACGCCCTGTATGCATCCGCAATGGCCGCACGTCTTGCCATTACTCTTGCCTGCGGAACACTCTGTGCGTTTACAGGGGCAACTCCGAGACCTTCAACCTGTAAAGTAACTATCGGGTTTTTATGTAATACCGGAGTATTGTCAATAACAGAATCAACATTAATAGAATTCACATCCACATTGTCTTTTTTATGTGTTGTTTTTGCACTCTGCTGGGAGGGAGGAAGAATATTAACCTCATTTTTTATTACCTGCTGAGAATTATAAGGTTTCTGTTCTGTATGTTTTGTCTGCTTTACAGCAGCGGTATCGCTTGTTGCGGCCGCAAAACCGAAACTGAGCAAAGCAGTTAATAAAATAATTTTTTTCATATTATTACCTTTTTATTTTCAATATCGGCAGTTTTAATAATTTTTTTACTCTTCATCGTCAAAAAGAAGCTCCTCTTCTTTTTCGCTAGGTGTTTTAGCCAGCGAAACGACCCTGTCATCATTGTCAAGTTTCACAACTCTTACACCCTGTGTGTTTTTACCTACTTTACTGATACTGTCAATAGAAACCCTTATCATTTTTCCGCTTCCGGTAAGGACCATTAAGTCATGGTCTTTTTCAGTAGCTACAACACCCACCAAATCACCTGTTTTATTTGTAAGTTTCATGGCAATCACGCCTTTTCCGCCCCTGTTTGTAAGCCTGTAAAGATTAGCTTCCGTTCGTTTACCGAAACCTTTTTCACTAAGTGTCAGAATTTCCTGATTTTCATCGGTAAGAGCAAGGGCTCCCACTACTTCGTCACCTTCAATTTTAAATCTTATACCTGTAACGCCTCTTGCGGTTCTACCCATTTCCCTTACGGTATCCACAGGAAATCTTATGGCCATTCCTTTTTGTGTTACTATAAAAAGTTCCTTATCGCCCGGTTCGACTATTTTGGCTGTTACAAGCTCGTCACCTTCATCAATTGTAATAGCCCTTACACCCGTGCTTCTTATATTTTTGAACTCATTCAGGTTTGTTCTTTTTACAATTCCGTTTTTGGTAAAGAACGCAAGTGATTTACTTTCGTCAAAATCGCTTGTTTTTATAATTGTCTGAATTGTTTCGTCTTTATCCAGATTTATCAGGTTTACAATCGCTTTTCCTTTGCTGGTTCTGCTGCCTTCCGGGATTCTGTAAACTTTCAGCCAGTGCAACTGTCCCCCGTCTGTAATAATCATTAAAGTGTCATGTGAATTTGCCACATAGAAATCTTCGATAAAATCATCTTCATAAACCGTCAGGGCTTTTTTGCCTTTTCCACCCCTGTTTTGTCTTTCGTAAGCTTTAAGCGCAACCCTTTTAACATATCCTCTGTGAGTGATGGTTACAACCATTTCTTCATTAGGGATAAGATCCTCAATATCAATGGCGTCATAATCCTCTTCTATATTTGTAAGTCTAGGAGTCGGATATTTTTTCTTGATTTCAAGAAGTTCGTCTTTAATAACGCCTTTTAAAATATTTTCGTCTTTTAAAATTGAATTTAAATATTCTATTTTTTCCATAAGCTCTTTGTATTCGTTTTCAAGTTTTTCAACTTCCAAAGACGTAAGACGCGCCAATCTCATATCAAGTATGGCCTGAGCCTGTATTTCGCTCAGCTCAAATCTTCCTATCAAATTTTCTTTGGCTTCTTTGGTATCGCTTGATTTTTTAATAACTTCTACAACTTCGTCTATATTTGCAAGTGCGATTAAAAGCCCTTCTAAAATATGCGCCCTTCTTTTAGCTTCTTCAAGTTCATAAATTGTTCTTCTTATAACAACGGTTTTTCTGTGTTTGACAAATATGTCAAGAAGCTCAAAAAGATTGAAAAGTTTCGGCTGTTTGTCATAAATTCCCAACATATTGATACCGAAACTTACCTGCAACTGGGTGTGTTTGTAAAGATTATTCAGAATAATTTCGCTCATTGCGTCTTTTTTCAGCTCAATTACAACCCTTATTCCGTCTCTGTCACTCTCGTCCCTGACTTCGCTTATGCCTTCTACTATTTTATCTTTTACAAGATCGCTTATTTTTTCAATAAGTTTGGCTTTGTTTACCTGGAAAGGAAGTTCATCAACAACTATCACTTCTTTGTTTCCTCTGTGTTCAATGTGATGTTTTGCCCTGATTTTAATACTTCCGCGTCCTGTTTTATACGCTTCTACAATTCCACTTTTACCGAATATTGTTCCACCGGTCGGAAAATCCGGACCTTTTACGAATTCTAAAATATTTTCAATTGTAGCGTCTTTATTGTCTATCATATAAATAAGAGCGTCAATCAGTTCACTTAAATTATGCGGAGGAATATTCGTAGCCATACCGACGGCAATACCGCTGCTTCCGTTTACAAGAAGATTTGGAAACCTTGCAGGTAAAACAACAGGCTCTCTCTCCGTCCCGTCATAGTTTGCTATAAAATCGACGGTATCTTTTTCTATATCTTTTAAAAGTTCTTCCGCAAGCTTAGTAAGTCTTGCTTCGGTATACCTCATAGCCGCGGCGTTATCACCGTCAATACTACCGAAGTTACCCTGTCCGTCAATTAAAGGCATCCTCATAGAAAACGGCTGTGCCATTCTTACAAGCGCTTCATATACCGCACTGTCGCCGTGAGGATGGTATTTACCTATTACATCCCCGACAATTCTTGCGGACTTTTTATATGCACTTCCGGCTGTAATGCCCATCTTGTGCATTGCATACAAAATTCTTCTGTGAACGGGTTTAAGTCCGTCTCTTACGTCGGGCAACGCTCTTCCGACTATTACGCTCATAGAATATTCTAGATAACTTTTAGAAAGAGTATCTTCAATACTGACTGGAATAACTTGCATCAATATCCTTTTTTCCGATTTTTAGAATATATTATACCAAATTATTTGCCCAAATCACATAAAACAACCTTTAATGCGGTTTTGACATTAAATTTTTTAAGCGTTTCTTCCGCTTCGTTAAGCGTAAGCCCTGTTGTAAGAAGATCATCAACCAGTATTACATCTATCGAAGAAGGTCCTGTATATTTAAAATTACGAGGATGTTGGAGCCTGAATTCCAGACTTTTCCCGGCATAATGGACACTGTTTTTTGCATATAAAACACCGTAAAGGGGAGTTAAAAAAGATGTTTTCATTGATTTTGCCAAAACAGCCGTATGCGAATAGCCCTTTTTTATATTGTCATCCACCGGTATTATATAAAAATTTTCTTTTATCTCCCCGGCAAAAACCTTCAAAGCCTTATCGGCAAGTATTTTATACACCCTGTGTCCGAACCGGTGATATTTGTATTTAACCAAAAATTCAACCGTGTCGTAATCATAAAAAGAAACAGTATCGCCTCTTTTTTTGAATTTCGGTTTTATGTAATCATCCTGACATTTTTCGCATACAATTTTAAACGAACTACAACCGCATAAAAGACATTTAAAAATCATCTTTTTTTGCCGTATTTAATAAGCAGATACACGGCAATTACAGCACCCAGACTGAAAAGGGCCGCACCTGTGTAAAATACACCGTTGTTTCCGGATGCAGTTCCGCCCATAATCATACCCACCGCCGCAAACATAATAAACGCCGCACTTACACCCATTATTTCGGGAAGTGTAAATTTTCTGTTTTTGTAATCGCTCATATCAGTCCTTTATCATATTTTATATTTTATCCTCTTCTTTTCCCCATTTTCACCTCTTTTCACCTCTTTTCACCCTCTTTCACCCTCTTCACACATAATGCTTTTTATATTCATATCTCAGTATATCATTCCCGGTTTCACATTCGATTATCGATATGCATTTACCGTTGTTATAAAATATTGAATACTGATCAAATTTTTTTGCAATATCAAGAGCATCTTTTTTTGTGATATCATAAATAATAAATGATTTTTCACTGTAATCAAAAAGCTCTCCGACGCTCAGATAACTTTCATATCCAAACGCTTTAATGACACTTTCGAGTTCCGTGTTTCTTAAAAAATTAATAAAATCGTTATATACCATACTTTTGGGATTATAGGCGGTTATTATTGCAAAATTTCTTCTCAGCTTTTCATCGCTTTTAGGAAGAAACTGAAATGAAATCCATTCCCTCCCGCATAAATCATGAATCATAAATTTTGTATATTTTAAGTAATCTTTGTATTTTTTCTTAAAATCAAGAACTATTTCCCCGTTTACAATCAAAGCATCTTCGGCTTCATCATAAACGCATTTTCCTATATAATCTCCTATACCTGTTACTTCAAATCTCAATGTTTTCCTTTTTTTTGTTATAATTAAATCAAAAAAGGCGGTTTTATGAAAAAATTTCTGATAATAATAATGTTATTTTTTACGGGATGCAGTATCAAAACGGCATTAAAGCAGGATCCCTTATACGAAAGAACCCTTATGTACACACAAAGGGGACAGGTGATTAATTCACTTGAAACAAAAGCACTTATTGATGCCGTTTATCTAAACCCTGTTTTTAAAGACAAATTCAAAAATCCGACTTTCCTGATAGGCGTTTACAACGGTTTTGACAACACATTAATAAATCCGGAATTTAATCTTACCATGAATTCTCTCAAACCTTCAAAAATATCAGAGAAAATACCTTCTTATGTCTTATATAAAAAACTACCATTTTACAATGAATGGATGAAATATTATATCGTAGAATTCAACCGGACACAACCCCCTTTAAATCTGGAATATAAAAGTAAAGACTGGGGAGAGGTTAAATTTACTTTTTAAGCAGTTTATGCAGGGTAAACGAATCGTTACCGAAAATCTGATTATAAATCACATAATTCGCAATCACTCTTTTCCCATATTCCCTGCTCTCGTCATAAGGAATAAGTTCCATACTCAAAAACGGCTCATATTTTCCATTATATCTGAAATACGGCAACACTTTTCTTTTTACAAATCCAAGTCCGCCGTTATATGCATAGCTTACCATAACAGGGTCTTTTAAGCGTGAAAAAAGTAACTTCAAATGTTTTACGCCAAGTTTTATGTTTTCATTATAATCAAACTGTTTAAAAACATTTCCCCTGTAATCCCTGATTAAAAACGGCATCATCTGCATAGTCCCCAAAGCATAACTTCTGCTTACACTTGCCGGAATAAACCTGCTTTCCTGCCTCGCAATCGCATATACGTAGGATTTAAAAGTAATATTTTCATCATCATATATATCCGGCGTAATAAAAATATTGTATTTATATTTAAAGACTTTATCCAACACAAGAGCTTTAAGGGCTATGCTTTTATCCGAATCCAGTTCCTTTGCAAAAGTAAAAAGATCTTTCCTTTTTCTAAATTCATCCCAGAACTTTAAAACATCCCACGGGTTTGTCTGAATATATTTGGGGATTTTTACCGAATTATAAACAATATCACTTTTAATAAAAAAGCTCTTACCTGCATGTTCGTAAGCGTATAATGTATAAATATCAACCCTTGTATTTTTCAAAAGTTCGCTCAAAGCCGCTTTATTGCCGGTCTGCCATATCCAGAAATATATCTTTGAAGTTTTGTTTTTTACGGAATAAAGTATTTTTTGGACAAGTTTATCCCTGTGCTGTGTCAGGGCATTCAAAAACAACCACCATTTCACATCGTCGTTAAAAGATTTATAATCCAGATTCAGTAAAGAGTGTTGAATTTTTTTCAGTCTGTAAACGGTGGCGTATTTTACAAAAAGAGAAAAATAATTATCTTCTAAAACAGAAAAATCACTGATTTCTCGGTCAATTTTTTTATTATGATAATTGATTATAAAATAATACCCAAGATCCCTGTCTTTAAAAACTTTGGAAAAATTATCCGTTATAAATGCATAAACTGCACTTTTTACTTTACCTTCTGGAAGATTTTTATACAGATACTTTAAATCAGTTTTTGAGAGTTTTGATATTGTGTTAAGGGAAAGACCGTTATTTAAAACACAGCTTATATCGACATCTCTTAAATATCCGGGTTTTACATTTACACACTTGTATATTTTTTTAAAAAGAGCTGATTTTTTAGAAAGTATTTTTAAATGTTTAAACTTTTTTTGTTTATACATTGCACTGTAAGCTTTGTAGGCAAGTTCGGTAGAATTTGTTTCTCTCATAAATTCCGTTAAGTAAAAATCCCTCACATAACTTTTGGGATAGGTTAATATTTCAGACAAATTTAAAGCAAAAAGAAAAAAAGGAATAAAAAGTAAACTTATCCTCATAATGAAATAATAATATTATTTATCAAAATCTGCAAAAACTGCAAAGCCAGAATTAAAATAATAGGAGCAATGTCAAATCCGCCGAATACAGTCGGAATATAGCGTCTTATCCATCTGTAAACCGGCTCTGTTACATTCCACAAAAAACGCACAATCGGATTATAAGGATTCGGCTGAACCCATGTAATAAGAGCGGCTATTATAACAACCCAGATATAGAGTCCGAGTATTATAGATATAAACTGCAATATCGAAATCAATAACGTATTCATCTGTACTCCTTGATCACCATTTTCAAATAAGGTTTCATTATAGCATATAAATCTTTAATTTCCGGTCCCTGTTTACTTCCGACCATCAGCATTCTTAAAGGCATAAAAAGCTTTTTGCCTTTTAATTCCGTATTGGTCATAATTCTTTTTTTAAATTCATTATAGTCTTCCTCAAAGTCATTATCTAATATTTCTTTTTTCAGAATTTGCAACTCTTCATTAAATTCGTCAAACTCTCTTTTTGAAAAGACTGCGTCAAGTTTCTCTTTTAATTCCTTAATTGTTGAAACCTCATCAAGATAAAGTTTTGCCAGAGGCTCGTATTCTTCATGATATCCGATATATCTTGTGAGCATGTCTATTCTTTTCATATGCTCTTTATTTATAAACCTCAGTTTATCCAGATCAAATTTGGCAGGTGAACGGGATATTTTTGTAATATCGAAAAACTCCACAGCTTCATTTAAAGTAAATATTTCATTTTCAAAACTGTTGCCCAGCAAGATAAGATAATTTGCTATCGCTTCGGGTAAAAAGCCGACTTCGAGCAGCCACTTTACAGAGCTTGCGTTATCGCGTTTGCTCATTTTTTTACCTTCCGCATTCAAAATGATCGGCAGATGGGCGTATTTTATTTTTTTATCATACCCGAGAGCATCTCTTATTGCTATCTGTTTGGGAGTGTTGCTTAAATGATCCTCACCTCTGATAACAAGCGATATATCGTAAAGCATATCGTCCACACTGCATGCAAAGTTATAAGTAGGAAAAAATCCCGCCCTCATTATAATAAAGCTGTCAATATCAAAAGGCGAAAAATTAAAATCCCCTTTAATAAGATCTGTAAATTTTATATTTTCAAGCGGTTTTTTAAGACGCACGGTAAAAGGAACCTTTTTTTCTAAAAAAGCCCTGATTTCTTCTGATGAAAGGCTTTCGCATTTACCGCTGTATCTGTAAGGTTTTTTTTCTTTTTTTGCTTTTTGCCTCTGAGTGTCAATCTCTTCTTCCGAACAAAAACAGGCAAACGCTTTTTTGTCATCAAGCAGTTTTTTTGCCAACTGCTGATGAACATGCTCATTCGCAGACTGATAAACCACATTGTCGTATTCTATACCAAACAGAGCTAAAATATCCAGAATTTCCCTGTCTTTTCCTTCAATGTTTCTTACTTTATCCGTATCTTCTATTCTTATCAAGAGTTTTTCGTTTTTTTGTTTTGCCACCAAATGGTTAAAAATTGCAACTCTTAAATTTCCTATATGCATATCTCCCGTAGGACTCGGTGCGAATCTTAACATTTTACTCCTTAGATTTTTCTAAAAGTTCTGAAACTATATTGTTTTGTGTGGCAAATTCAGCCAACTTGTCTAAATCCGAAAATGTAAGTTTAGCATATTTTTCAAGCTCAACCAGTTTTTCGTAATACCAGTTTGGATTATATTTTGTAATACCTTCCGCCTGAACTTTCATTAAAACTTCTTTTCCGATATCATGTATTTTTTTATGATCTTCAAAGAGCTTATTGAAATCTTTGAAATTTCCGAGAAGTTGTCTAATCTCGGTTTTTCCAAGCCACTGACCGAGTTTACAGTTTTTGTGATCTAATTTCAACACAAAATCTTCCACTTCTTCTTTTGTAATTGCAGAATACACATTTGACTTATAAATAATATGCCCGATTTTGAATGTAATAAATATAAGTCTTAATGTGTTTTTATCTGAAATCATACTTACATCGGTAAGCTCTCTTTTGAGCACATCAAGAACCTGTTCAAAATCCAGCAAGGTATTATAAGATTTGTCACCTATTTCAACTACCTGATTGGTGTTTTCTTCTATACCGTTAAACTGCTGTTGCAGGGTTTGTATAGTAATTGCAATTTCGTTTGTTGCTTTTTGCGTTCTTTCCGCAAGATCTCTGACATTATCCGCAACTACGGCAAATCCTCTTCCATGCTCTCCCGCTCTTGCAGCTTCTATCGCCGCGTTTAAAGCAAGAAGGTTTGTCTGATCGGCAATATCTTTAATAAGCTCCACTATATTTGAAATAGAAGAAATATTTTCAGCCATTTGTGAAATTTCATTTGATGTTTCCTGAACTTTTTCACTCAAAGAAGTGAAATCGTTTTTGCTTTCCTGCATTAAAACATACGTTTTATCGGCCTGTGAGGTAGAATCTTTAACTTTTGTTGTTATTTCTTTAAAAGCCGAATCAATTTCGAATATTTCACTTCCGACTCTTTCAAGATTTGCGGTAACTCCCCCGTCAATTTCTACAAATTTTTTGGAAAGACCGCTTATTCTTTCCACTTTTTTTGAAATTTTCAGCGAATCTATTGCTTTTTCAAACTCCTGCGCAACACCTTTAAATTCACCGTGAAGACCGCTTGGTATAATATATCTGTATTCATCACCGTCGATAATTGCCTTAATGGTGTTCTTACTCTCCCTTAGCAAATCTTCTATCTGATCAAGCATTTCATTTATATTCCAGCCGATTTTTTCTTCAAGGGTATTTTCAGCATCTAAAATTATCCTGCTTGAAAGTTTTCCGCTATAAGCTTCTTCAACGGTTTTATCAATTTTTTCAAAAATTACCCTTTGAGCCGATTCTCTTTTAACTTTACCCGGAGGCAGTAAATGCGCCAAAGCAATCAACACAACATACGAACCCGCCGCAATATATTCATCTATATAAATCAGATACCCAAGCAATGCTAAATTAATCAGCAGTATCCCGATTAATCTCAGTGATAACATTTCTTTTAACTTTTTCATTTTTTACCCTTTTTGCAAATTAAAAACTAATTCGTTGTATTTATCTATAATATTCTCATCAGTGGCACCCAGCGTTTCTTTTAGCAGTTCATAACTTGCCGACATCCCTCCGCTTTTTTCCGCTTCCACAAGCTGAAGATAAATAGGTTCGAGCGTTTCTATTCCTTTGCGTGAAGGCTTTTTTCTAAAAGACGAATATCCGATAATATTGCCGTTTAAATCCAAATCCGGTGTAATATAAGCAAGAACCCAGTAATATCCGCCGTCTTTCCTGAGATTTTTAACAAAACCGAAGAATTCTTTTTTTGCCTGAACAAGATCCCATAAAACCTTAAAAGCAATTTTAGGCATATGAGGATGTCTGATAATATTGTGATTGGCTCCTATAAGCTCTTCCCTGCTCCATCCCGCCATATCTACAAAAATTCTGTTACAGTATGTAATGTAACCTTTTGTATCTGTTTTGGAAACAATAAAATCATTTTCATTCATTACTTTTTCATCATTTTTGATATTTTTAGGGGCGTCCAATTTAGAAAGCCTCTTGCCCAGTCTTAACTTCTCATCTATCTTTGCCTGATCAAGCATTTTTTCTCCTTTTTTCTTTTCCGGTTTATTTAATCACATATCAAAAAGGTCTAAACATAGTTAAATAATACATAGCCACAAACATCAAAACACTGCTCCAATATATAAAAGAAACAATTTTATTATTTACAGGTTTTGATTTAAATACAATAATCGCAAGATATACATTTTCGAGCATTACAACTATATCAAAAGACAGTTTTACGTGAATCCACATCCCGGTTTTTATAATCTGAGGCATCATAAGCATAATTTTCGTCCCGACCAACAAAACGGCAAACATAAAAAACAAGCTTAGCCCTGCCAGCAATCTGGACTTTTCTCCATACATTAGTGATTTTGCGAGCGACACCATAAAAACAGCCCAGCAAAACACCGCCAGCATATGAATTGAAACAAGATTCATCTTTTCCCTTTCTTTTGAATAATTATATTAATTATCGTTAAATATGTCAAATAAATGTAAATCCGGTTATTAAAAACAATCTTTAATTATTCTAACAAAAAAAACACAAAAACCCTACACACTCTTAGTGTCTGTCACTTTTATTTTGCAAAAAGAAGAAAAGGGATTATTTTAAATCCCTTGAAACTTCCACTCCGTTTACCAGAACAATAATATGGCTCTCATCAGCGTCAAATTCAACTTTATCTCCTTCTTTAACTTTTCCTTCAAGTATAAGTTCCGCCAGTTTATCTTCAATAATCTCAGCCAGTGCCCTTTTTAAAGGTCTTGCACCGAACATAGGATCAAATCCGACTTCGCTAATAACCTCTTTTATTTTTTCACTCAACACAAGTTCAATTTCTCTTTCCGCCAGTCTTTTTGTAATTTTTCTCAGCAGAATATCTACAATTTCTTTTACCTGCTCACGGCCGAGAGGGTTAAATACGACAACATCGTCAAGCCTGTTTAAAAATTCCGGTTTCATTCTTTTTTTAAGCTCTATCCACACAGCTTCTTTTCTGGCTTCCGGGTCTTTCATTTCCATAATAATATCACTTGCAATATTGCTTGTAAGAATAATTATCGTATTTTTAAAATCAACCGTTACGCCTTTATTGTCAGTAAGTCTCCCGTCATCAAGCACCTGCAACAGGATATTAAACACATCCGGATGGGCTTTTTCTATTTCGTCAAACAAAAGCACACTGTAAGGCCTTCTTCTTACGGCCTCCGTCAGCTGTCCGCCCTCTTCGTATCCTACATATCCCGGTGCGGCGCCTATAAGTTTGGATACGCTTACTTTGTCCATATATTCGCTCATATCGAATCTTATCATTGCTTTTTCGTCATCAAACAAAAATCTGGCGAGTGTTTTGGCCGTTTCTGTTTTACCTACACCGGTAGGGCCTAAGAACATAAAACTTCCAATCGGTCTGTTCGGATCACCAAGACCCGCTTTATTTCTCTTAATCGCCCTTCCCACGGCTTTTATTGCTTCATCCTGGCCGACAACCCATTTTTTCAGTTCGTCTTCAATATGTAAAATCTTATCCAATTCGCTTTGAAGCATTTTATTTACAGGAATTCCCGTCCATTTACTTACCACATCCGCCACAGCTCCCTCATCAACCGCATTTTTGAGAAGAGTTCCTTCTTTTAACATTTTTTCCCATTTTTTTTCAAGTTCTTCAAGCTTTTTGCCAAGCTCTACTACTTTACCGTATTCAATCTCGGCGGCTTTTTGGAAATTTCCTTCTCTTTTCGCTATATCAGCCTGAACTTTAAGTTCTTCAATCTGCTGTTTTGTTTCGGCAATTTCTTTTAACACCCTTTTTTCTTCTTCGAATTTGGCTTCAAGTTTTCTTTTTTCCTCTTCCAAATCCGCAAGGATTTTTTCTATTTCCGCAAGTCTTTTTTTGGTTTTATCGCTTTCTCCTTCCATTTGAAGGGCTTCTTTTTCAACCATCAGCTGTTCGATTTCCCTTTTGATTTTCGCAAGCTCAAAAGGTTCACTTTCAATTTGCATTTTAATTTCAGCCGCCGCTTCGTCTATTGCGTCTATGGCTTTGTCAGGCAAAAATCTGTCGCTTATGTATCTGTCCGTAAGTTTTGCCGCTGAAAGCAGGGCTTCGTCTTTTATTATTACATTATGATGGGCTTCAAGTCTTTCTTTAAGTCCTCTTAAAATTCTTATAGCTTCATTTACACTCGGTTCGTTTACCATTACAGGCTGAAATCTTCTTTGAAGAGCCGCATCTTTTTCGAAATATTTTCTGTATTCTTTAAGCGTCGTTGCACCGATTGTTCTAAGTTCCCCTCTTGCAAGTGCAGGTTTAAGGATATTTGCCGCGTCCATGCTGCCTTCGCTGGCGCCGGCACCGACAATAGTGTGAATTTCGTCTATAAACAATATGATATTCGGATTGGCCTTTACTTCGTCAACCACGGCTTTAAGCCTGTCTTCAAACTCACCCCTGTATTTGGCACCGGCGATAAGTGCTGTCATATCCAAAGCCACAAGCTGTTTATTCTGCAAACTTGTAGGCACTTCTTTTTTGACAATTCTCTGCGCCAGACCTTCTACCAGGGCTGTTTTACCTACTCCCGGTTCTCCAAGCAAAATCGGGTTGTTTTTTGTTTTTCTTATCAGAATCTGCATCATTCTGTTGATTTCTTCATCCCTTCCGATAACCGGGTCGAGTTTACCTTCTTTTGCCTTTGCAGTCAGATCAATTCCGTATTTGTTCAGCGCATCAAGTGTTTCGTCCGCACTTTTGCTTTCTATTTTTTTATCTCCCCTTATTGATTCAAGGGTTTTTTTAAGCTCGAACAAATCAACAAATTTTCCAAGCGTGTCTTTAAAGGCATCCATGTTCGCTATAAGCCAGGTATCCACAGCAACATACTGATCTCCCAGCTTTGTTGCAAGACCCTCTGCTTTTTGAAGGGTGTCAATAAGTTCTCTTCCTATTTTTATAGACTCTTTTGTGATATTGTCAACTTTCGGCAGTCTGTCAACCGCACTTTTAAGTTCAAGCTCAATCGCAACCTTGTCAACCCCCATTTTATTGAGAGCCTGATTTAAAATAGTATTGGTATTGGTTACAAGCCCCCATAAAATATGAAGAGGGTGAACTTCCGGATTTTTATTATGCAAAGCCAGACTTAATCCGCTTTCAAGTGCTTCCATCATCTGATTTGTTAATTTTTCAAATAGTTTATCCATAATTTCCTCCTTAGTTTTAGTTAATGTAATTATACATCCTTAGTGTTTTATTGTCAAGGTTTTTTACACTTTTTAATCAACTTTTTTTGTTAACGACAAAATTAAGTAATAATTACAATAACTTTAAGTTATTGTTTATTAATAGGTAAAGAACTGTTTTTTTACTTTATAACTTGATTTTAAACGTTCATTATAATAGAATTTCAAAAACTCCAAGGAGAAATTTTGAAAAAACTCTTACTCACAATGATATTTATAAGTGCCACTCTGTTCGCAAATTCCCAGCAAAGCAGACTTGCCGCATATGAAAAATTTGTAAAAGCCGTTAATATGATAGAAGCTTATTACGTAGATGAAATCAACACAACAACAATAGTTAATAAAGCCCTCAAAGGCCTTCTGCCGAATTTGGACGCACATTCAAGTTATCTGGACAAAAAAGCATATAAAGAGCTGAAAGTTCAAACTACCGGTGAATTCGGAGGACTCGGAATAGTTGTGGGTATGAAAAACGGAGTGTTGACCGTTATTTCCCCTATTGACGACACACCCGCATATAAAGCCGGAATTAAAGCCGGAGATATTATCTTAAAAATCAACGATAAAGCAACCATTGATCTTTCACTTGATGAAGATGTTAATTTAATGAGGGGAAAACCCGGAACAAAAGTTACTCTTACAATCGTCCGAAAAGGAAAAAAACCTTTAAAAATAAACATCACCAGAGGAATTATTAAAATTAAATCCGTCAAAGCAAAAAACCTGCAAAATTATCCGGACATAAAATATATCAGAATTGCATCATTTGATAAAAATGTAGTTCAAAGCCTTAAAAAAACACTTGCAAAACTCAAAAAAGAAGGGAAAAAAGGTATCATAATAGACCTTAGAAACAATCCGGGAGGACTTTTGAATCAGGCGACAGGCACACTGGATTTATTTATTTCTCACGGAATTTTAGTTTCTCAAAAAGGAAGAGTAAAAAGCGAAAACGAAACATATTATGCACACAGTTTCGGAACTTATAAAAATATTCCGATTGTAGTTCTCGTAAACGGCGGAAGTGCCAGTGCAAGCGAAATTGTAAGCGGAGGCTTTCAGGACCATAAACGTGCCGTAATAATAGGCGAAAAAACATTCGGAAAAGGAAGCGTTCAGGCGATACTGCCCGTAAATAAAAATGAAGCTTTAAGACTTACAATAGCAAGATATTATCTGCCAAGCGGAAGAACAATCCAGGCGAAAGGCGTCACACCTGATATAATTGTGCATCCCGGCAAAGTGCAGGAAAACAATTTAAGCAATCTAGAAATCAAAGAAGCGGATCTTAAAGCGCATCTTAAAGCGGAGCTTAATAAAATAGACAAGAAAAAAACCAAAAAAGAAGATAAAGATATTAAAAAAATAGACGGCGATTTACAACTGCTCACAGGAGCCAATGTTTTAAAAGCCCTTATTATCAGCAAACAACCTTAAAAGGAGAATTATGAAACTTTTATATGAAGGCAAAGCAAAAAGAATATATGAAGGTGAAAAACCCAATGAAGTTATATGCGAATATAAAGATTCCTTAACAGCTTTCAACGGGGAAAAAGCGGACGAAGAAGCCGGAAAAGGAGCTCTTAACTGTGCAATTACCACACTTATTTTTCAAGCTCTGGAAAAAGAAGGAATACCCACACATCTGATTAAACAAATCGATGAGACTAAACAGCTTGTAAAAAAAGTCGATATAATACTTATAGAAGTGGTGGTAAGGAATATAGCCGCCGGCAGTCTGGCTAAAAGACTCGGACTTAAAGAAGGAACAAAACTTCCGTTTACTATTGTGGAATTTTATTATAAAAAAGACGAATTAAACGACCCTTTGATAAATGACGACCATGCAATGGTTTTAGAACTTGTCAAGGACAGAAAAGAACTTGATTTGTTAAGAAAATACGGATTAAAAGTAAATGCGTTTTTAAGCTCGTTTTTTGACAAAGTAGGTCTTACTTTGGTAGACTTTAAAATTGAATTCGGAAAAGACGAAAACGGGAATATAATTTTAGCAGACGAAATAACACCCGATTCATGCCGACTGTGGGATAAAAAAACAGGAAAAAAATTTGATAAAGATCTTTTCAGATTTAATTTAGGAAACATAAAAGAAGCTTATACAGAGGTATTAAACAGATTAAAGGACATAAAATGACAGTAGCAGTAAACGTGCATTTAAAAAAAGGGGTTCTTGACCCTCAGGGAAAAGCGGTTCACCACGCTCTTGAAACACTTGGATTTAAAGATATTTCAAATGTAAGAGTCGGCAAACAGATTCTTTTGGAAATAGACACGGAGAATAAAGAAAAAGCGGTGGAAGAAGCCAAAAAAGCCGCAGGGGAACTTTTGGCAAATCCTGTAATTGAAAATTTTGAAATTGAGGTAAAATAATGAAAGTTACCGTTATTGTTTTTCCCGGCACAAACTGTGACAGAGATACTAAATGGGCATTTGAAAGAACAGGTGCAAAAGCTGAATTTGTATGGCATAACGAACATAATTTAAAAAATCCTGATTTAGTGGTGCTTCCGGGAGGTTTCAGCTACGGTGATTATTTAAGAAGCGGTGCAATTGCCAGATTTTCACCTATCATGCAGGAAGTTAAAGAATTTGCAAAAAAAGGCGGTTATGTATTGGGAATATGCAACGGATTTCAGATACTTCTTGAATCAGGACTGCTTCCGGGAGGAATGACAAGAAATGAAAATCTTCATTTTATTTCAAAATTTCACCATCTTAAAGTAATAAACAACAATAATAAATTTCTGCAAAAGCTAAATCCGGGTGAAATTATAAACATACCGATAGCCCACGCAGAAGGAAACTATAAAGCCGACAAAGATACCTTAAAAGAATTATATGACAATTCACAGGTTCTTTTAAAATACTGCGATGCCAATGGAAACGAACTGAATCCAAACGGAAGCGTTGATTCAATTGCCGGTATATGCAATAAAAACAAAAACGTATTCGGTCTTATGCCTCACCCTGAAAGAGCAATGCAAAATATTTTAGGCGGGGAAGACGGAATTAAAATGATTGAAGGATTTTTAAAGTGAAAAAATTTTTATTTCTTATATTTATTCCTATATTTCTTTTAGCTTATAAAGTAGATATCCACAAATGGGGAAGAAAAGACACTTTTTACGGATTTTTAAAACAAAATTCCCTTCCTCTCAGCATCTATTATAACCTTCCTCCAAAAATAAAAAGATACGTAAGATCCATACCAATAGGAGAAAGCGTATTTATATTAAAAGACAACAACACCATAAAACAGGCATTAATTCCGATAAATTCCAAACAGCAGTTGCAAATAATAAAAACAAAAAACACTTACACATCCAAATTGGTGCCTTTAATTTACGAAACACTCACAAAACATACAACTGCCACGGTAAACAACTATTTGAGTTATGATTTATACAAAGTTACAAAACTCAGAAGCCTGACTTCAAAATTAATCAACATCTTTTCTGATAAAATAAATTTTAGAAAAATGCCTAAAAACACACATATCAATATAGTCTATCAGGAAAAAATCAAATTCGGCGAAGTTAAGGATGTCAAAATATTATATGCAAAAATATCAAACAGATATTATCAGTATGATGCTTTTTTAAATCCGAAAGACGGAAGATACTATGATGCAAAAGGAAGAAGTTTAAAAGGTATGTTTCTGGCCGCACCTCTTAGATACAAAAGAATATCATCACCGTTCGGTATGCGATTTCACCCTATTTTACACAAATGGAGAAAACATGACGGAATTGATTATGTAAATAAGGTCGGAACACCTATACATTCTGTTGCTGACGGTAAAATAATATACAGAGGCTGGATAAGAGGTTACGGAAACTGTGTTAAAATTAAACACAAAAACGGATATATATCACTTTACGGACATTTAAAAGGTTTTGCAAGAGGAATATATGTAGGTAAATGGGTAAAACAGGGACAGACAATCGCATATCTCGGAAACACAGGTCTTTCAACAGGACCTCATCTTCATTTTGGAGTAATGCATTACGGGCACTGGATCAATCCGGTAAAATTAAAACATTCGGTTAAAGTCACGCTTTACGGTAAAAAACGCAAATATTATCTTTCATACATTAAACAATTTACAAAAGAGAATAATATAGCTCTCAAATGAAACACTTAATTATTTTTCTTTCTTCCCTACTATTTGCCGGCAATCTTATAATACAGTATCCAAATCTGAAAAAAGAATATTACAATTCACAAATAATAGATTTACAAATCAAAATCATTACCCCAAAAGAGACAAACCTTACATTCATCCCCCCTTTTGAATCTGAAATGAATATCACCAGACAAAACAATTTAATATATACAGCTGATATAAAATACAAAAATGACGGAGAAATAAAAAAATTTTTCATAGTTTCTTCCAATATCTATAAAGAAATCACATTAAACGAACTGTATAAATCCGTTCCATTGGAAAAAATTAAAGATTTTTGCAATGTGCTTGCCGATAATTTAAAAATATCAAATATTATTTCCAGCAAATATGACAAAACTAAAAATATGCTTTCTTTTACAATAGAGGCAAAAAACGCAAATCTTAAAGATTTCACACTCCATACAAAAGATGAAAATCTAACAGTTGTTTCACCTGATAAGGCCACTTTTTTTACACTTATAGACAACAACATCAAAAATCTTAAATTTTATTATTTCGACACACTAATAGACAATTATAAAAAAACGGAAATCCCAATCAATATCAAAGAAGAAACAATAAGCACACAAACGAATCTCAATCCGGAAGAAAACACCCTTTTTACCCCTTTAAATATTCTAAGCCTTTCAATAATCGCTTTTTTAATTATCATATTTCTCGTATATCAAAAAATCTGGCTTATAATTCCTCCTCTTTTGTTAACAGGCTTTTTAATATACAACAACCTTCCAAAAGGAGATGCGTTTTTAAACAGAGGCACTAAAATTTATATTTTGCCTACAAAAAATTCAACAGTTTTTTACGAATCCCCCATAGGCACAAAAGTAAAAATACTTAAAAAAACAAAAAATTACACTAAAATACAATTTCAAAATAAAATAGGATGGATAAAAAATGAAGATCTTAAATAGCGTAATCAGTATTTTAAAATTTACATACTGTTTTATTTATTTAGCAGTTATTTCTCTGCTAATCGGAATTAACCCGAAATGGGAGCTTAAACTTAGAAAAAAAGCTTCAAAAGTTATAATAAATTTAATTGCCAAAGAAATTATCATAGAGGGGAAAATAGACCCGAAAGCCAACATACTTATGGGTAATCATACAGACAATTTCGACATTGTATTAATAGAAACAGTTTATAAAAATGAAAAAATTATTTCAGTTGCAAAAGAAGAAATAACAAAAATACCTGTTTTTAAATATCTTGTTACAAAAACAGGCATGATACTTGCAAACAGGAAAGACAAAAGAGCAATTTTAAAAATGATAAAAGAAATAAAAGAAAAAACCGAACAGGGTTATAAAATATCTTTATTCCCCGAAGGCACAAGAAATAAAGGCGACTATACCAAGCTTATAGAATTCAAAAAAGGACCAAAAGGAGTAGTGGAAAGATTAAACCTTAAAGTTCAGCCTTTTGTTATAATAAACCTTCCAAAAGCGTTTAAAAAACATCCTTTCAGAATTGAAAAACAAACAATCAAAATCATTTTTCTGGACAGTTTTTATCCATATGACGGATGGTATGAAGATATGAGAAAAAAAATGCAGGATGTTTTAGACGGAGAATATGCGTCTTTAAATAAGCACAATAACACATTATAATATCAATAAAAGGAGTTATTTTGAAATTCGACACTATGCTTGCAATCGGAATCGGCGGTTTTATAGGTGCAATTTTAAGGGCATACACGGCGGGACTTGTAAACAATACCATCAAACATGACATACCGTTCGGAACACTGAGCGTTAATCTGATAGGTAGTTTACTTCTCGGGATTTTCATAGGCGCCATACAATATGGAGGAATTCAAAACCCGTATTTAAAATCCCTGCTTACTACCGGTATGATGGGTGCGTTTACCACATTCTCAACATTTGCCGTTGAAAGTTTCTTTTTATTTAAAAACGCCCTATATATTCAGGGTTTATCATATATTTTATTAAACGTAATAGGCAGTATTTTACTTGCGGGAGCAGGATTTAAAAGCGTTGAAGCAATACTAAAATAATGAATCGTTTTGAATTTTTTCTTTTAATTCTCTGGATTTTATTTTTTTCTTTTCTTTTATATCTTTTTATAAACCGTATCCGGTATAAACAATGGCTAAATAATTTAGAAAAATTTCCTTTAAGCGATGAAGAAAAAAATATTCTCAATAAGATTGAAATATCTAATAAACTGCCCGACAATCTAAAAAACATTCTTACATTTAAAATACACAGATTTAAAAAAGAAAAACAGTTTTTAGGAATTGGACTGGAAATTAATGAAGAAATAAAAACGGTAATTTCCTTTTTTGCATACCTGCCTACCCTTTATTACAAATATTTCTGCTATCCGTTCTTAAAATACATATACGTGTATCCCTACACTGTTATTTTAAATAATTCAAGTCAAAAAAACGGTATTGTTTCAAAAGAGGCAATTTTAATAAGCGGTGAGGCAGTGGGTGAAAGCGTTGTAATAGTATGGAACGAATCAAAAAAAGAAGCTTATCACAATTTAGGCAGAAATGTTGTAATACACGAATTCGCCCATGAACTGGATTTTGAAGAAGGTGCAATAGACGGAATACCTCCTCTTCCCTATTCGCAATATAGTGAATGGAGTAAAATTATGTTTAAAGAATACAATAAATTCAAAAACAAAATTTTTAAAAAAAGATATCTTGGCAAATATTCGTTTATAGACAAATATGCGGCAACCAACAAAGCCGAATTTTTTGCGGTTATGAGCGAATATTATTTTATGAAACCGTGCCTGTTAAAAAAGCATTTTCCACAAATTTACAACGAATTGAAAAAGTTTTATAGAATAGAAACAAATATCAATAATTAATATAGTAAATAATTTATTTAATTTTAGCGTCTGACACTGTTATTGTTAATCAAATGGCGGAGCCGACGGGAAATTTCTCAAACATCGGATTTATGGTGTTTTTGTTGTGTTGTCAGTTAAATTGTCAGTAGAGTTTTATATTTCTTTTGATTTTAAGATGTTCGTTTTTTATGTATTTCGCGTAGGTTGAAAGAGTCTCGTATGAATCTTTATGTCCGCATATCTGAAACATATCATTTTTTATTTATTTATATGATTTTATCATTTTTTGGTGTTTTATCAGAGGGTTCTATTTTAAAATTATAAATGTTAAAATTAGATATGAAAGTAATATTTAAAGATCTAAGATTAATTAAATACAAAAAATTTTTAGAAATTCAAAAACAACTCACACCTTTAAACCAAAACATTGTTCTTTTCGCCACACACAGCCCCGTATATACGGTGGGTAAAAGCGAAGCGGATAAATTTCCTTTTGCAATGCCGGTAAAAAGGGGAGGAAGCATTACCTATTTTGATGAAGGGACTTTAATGGTTTATTTTATCTTCAACGTTAAAAACCCTCCGAATTTTTTTAAAAAAGTAAGACGAATCCTTGATACTTTTTTCAAAGAATTCGCCCTTCCTATTCGTTACGACAAATCAAAACCCGGGTATTACATTCAAAACAGAAAAATAGCATCAATGGGTTTCAGTTACGTAAACGGACGTTCAAACCACGGCGTATCAATACACATAAACCCGAACCTTGAGAATTTCAACAAAATACACCCCTGCAACTTAAGCGGTATCAAAGCAACTTCATTGTATAATGAAGGCGTAACTATTTCTATTGAGCAGTCAAAAAAGATTTTAAAAGAAATAATTAAAGAGGAATTTAATGAAACCGAAAGTTAAAGCGCCATCATTTGAATATATCAGACAAACGCTTAACATCATAAACGAACTATCCGTAAATACGGTCTGTTTTTCTTCAAAATGTCCGAATATTTCAGAATGTTTTAAAAGAAAAACCGCAACATTTATGATAATGGGAAACATCTGCACGAGAAACTGCCGTTTTTGCAACGTCGCTTCCGGCACACCACAAAAGCTTGATGCTAAAGAAGGAGAAAAAATAGCTTTAGCCGTAAAAAAACTAAACTTAAAATACACTGTTATAACTTCCGTTGACAGGGATGATTTAGAGGATTTCGGAAGCTCGCATTTTGCCAATGTAATAAAAACTATAAGCTCATTAAACCCGAAAACAAAAATCGAAGCTCTGACCCCTGATTTTCAGGGCAGTATTGATTCGTTAAACAGCATTGTCTCATCACCCGTATATAAACTTGCGCACAATATCGAAACGGTAAAAAGGCTTCATAAAAAGCTAAAACCGAAAAGCTCTTACAATTTAAGCCTTAAAGTATTGGAATATTATTCAAAATTCAAACTTACAAAATCCTCAATAATAGTGGGATTTGGAGAGAGTATCAAAGAAATAGAAAACACAATGAAAGATTTGTTAAATTCGGGCGTTTCACAGCTTACAATCGGACAATATCTGCAGCCAAGCCCGAAACACTATCCGGTAAAAAAGTATTATACCGACGAAGAGTTTGAAATTTTGGAAAATCTGGCTGTTTCTTTGGGATTTAAAGCAGTAACGGCAGGAAAACTGATAAGAAGCAGTTATTATGCGGACAAATTATAAAGGAGAGATATGAATATAGCGATAATGACCAGCGGAGGAGATTCAAGCGGAATGAACGCCGCAATTAAAAAATTTGTGGAATACTCTATCTTTAAAGGCCACACGCCCTATTTCATATACGAGGGTCTTGAGGGGCTGATTGATAATAAAATAAAAAAAGCAGGTTACAAAGACGTAAGCGGAATTATTAGCAGAGGAGGAACAATTATCCGTTCTAGCAGAAGCAAAAGATGGTATGAAAAATCTTTCAGAAAAACAGCATACGAAAATCTTAAAAAAAACCGAATAGATGCAATAATCGTCCTTGGGGGAGACGGCAGTTTCAGAGCACTTGAAATATTTTACGATGAATTTAAAATTCCTTTTATGGGAATACCTGCCACCATTGACAATGACATTCCCCTAAACGAATACACAATTGGAGTAGATACCGCACTGAATGTTATCAGACACGCAATTGACGAAATAAGGGATACCGCAAGCAGTTTCAACCGTGCGTTCGTTATCGAAACAATGGGAAGAGAATGCGGATATTTAGCCCTTACGAGTGCAATATCAAACGGGGCTGAAATGTGTCTTATTCCGGAGATTCAATATAACCTTGAAAATCTGAAAAAAAGGTTTTTAAATGAAATTAAAGAAGGCAGAAGCTATTTTATTGCAATTGTCGCCGAAGGTTTAAAAATTACCGAAACCATAAAAAAATGGTTTGAGGATGAAATAGGATTCGAAACAAGAGTAACCATACTCGGACATATCCAAAGAGGCGGGAGTCCGACGGTGCTTGAGAGATTAAGAGCTGCGGAATTTATGGTAAAAGCGCTTGATAATATAGAAAAAAATCCAAACAGAATAGTTACTTTTTACAATGACAGATTCATATTAAGAGAG
>Ga0256837_1000510_pt1 | contig 32160 bp, 44 predicted proteins | sample 4562384metaG_FD_185976 | JGI IMG/M metagenome (GOLD analysis project Ga0256837, IMG submission 185976) | Hydrothermal vent microbial communities from Guaymas Basin, Mexico - 4561-384 | ecosystem: Environmental > Aquatic > Marine > Hydrothermal vents | place: Mexico: Guaymas Basin | collected... | reverse complement strand
AGTTTCTCTTCAAGCACACGTGTAACAGTATCTTCAACGACATGAGCATTTGCACCTGTATAGTTGGCACTTACTTTGACTGTTGGAGGAGCAACATCAGGATATTCTGAAATTGGTAAAACTCCCAGTGATACTAGACCAGCAATAATAATTATTAAAGAGATAACAATAGCTAAAGTAGGGCGTTTAATAAAAGTTACTGAAAACATTCCCTTATCTCTTTTTTACAATTAAATCGTTTTTTTCTAAAATAGCATCAATACCAGCCTCTTTTGTAGCATCCACTGCTTCAACTTTGCTGTCTGGTTTGAGCTTTATTAGTGCAGAGATAACAACTTTGTCTCCATCTTTGAGCCCTTTTTTCACACTTACATAGTAGCGTGTTGCATATCCTGTAGTAATGTCAGCTCTTTTTAGTGTGGAGTTACTGTCAACTATATAGACAAATTTTCCAAGTTGATCACTAAAGATAACTTCTGGTGGAATCATTTTAAATTTATGTTTATCTGTGACAAATACATTAACATAAACAAACGTACCAGGAAGTACTTTTCCTTTTGGATTGTCCATAGTTGCTCTCATAGTAATTGTTGAAGTGAGAGGATCAACCATATTGTTTGAAAAATCAACATAACCATCAAGTCTTATTTTTTCTAAAGAGCTATCAACTTCAATAAATGCACTAGGTTTTTGTTTGTCTTTATACTTTTGCATAATTTGCACATCATTTTGAGATGGTGAAAAGTAGGCATAGATAGGATCAATACGCATAATAGTTGTTAAAAGCGTTGATTCACCTTGACCGACAAGGTTTCCAACATCGACTCTTCTTGCACTTACGCGTCCTGAAATTGGTGCACGAATGATGGTGTAGTCAAGTTTTATTTTTGCCTCTCTTATCTTTGCAACATCACCCTCAATGATCGCTTTGAGCGAGGCTAGTTTTGCTTGATACTGCTCTAGCGTTGCACGAGGAGCCAGTCCCTCTTCAACAAGAGGGGTGTAGCGTGCAACATCAGCTTTTGCAAGAGCAAGGGCTGCTTCATCTTGTGCTTTTTGTGCTTTTGCGGCATTGAGTGAAGCAATATATTGGTCTTGCTCTATTTTAAAGAGCTTTTGTCCTCTTTTAACTAGTTGCCCATCTTGAAAATAGACTTTTTCTAAAACACCTGAAACACGAGCACGTACTTCTTGATGTGAGCTTGCGCGTGTTTTACCGGTAAAACGACTCCATATAGGGACATTCTTTGTCTCAACGGTAATAGTTTTAACCTTGAGTGGAGGAGCTTCTTTTTTTTGTGTCTGCGTTGTTTCGCTGGAACAAGCACTTAGAAGCAGTATGGTGGTTATAAATAAAGAGTAGAGAGTTGTTTTTTTCATTAAAAAGTAACCTTATATAAGTAATTGTGTTATTATAGCTTAATTTCTTGTAAGCTATTAATATCTGGCTAAATTATAAAATACATTGTAACGAATAAGTGTTGTCTCTTTTGGGCGGGGATATCTGCTATATGCATACTCTATTGTCTCTTTTGTCGTGTCATCTAAAATATAATAGCCACTTTTTGAAATAAATCGAAAATCTGTCATATCACCATTTGGATGGAGTTTAAACTCTATGACATTGTGTCTGTTTACATTAAGATCTCGCGGAATATTCACCCGTGCTACACGAATAAGTACCTGTTGCGTTATACGACGCATAATCTCTTGATTATCCAAGATATATTTTTGTTGTCCGGGAGTGAGTTTTCCAAACTCTTCGCCATAGAGTTCTTTAATATCTTGTGAAATACTACTGCCACTTTGGGTGCTTTTCTTTTTAGTTTTACTCTCATTTTTGGAAACATCTTCATAAAGCCACGCAAGTTTCTCTTTTTTCTTTGGCTCTTTTTTGAGAGGTTTTGTAATATTATGCTCTTTTTTCTCTGTTAAAAGTGGAATATATGGTTTTTTTGGTGGTAATGGCTCGATTTTTGGCTTAGGCTTACTCTTTTTCTTGATAACTTTTTTTGGCTTGTTGAGTTTGGCTTTTTTAATCGGCTTATTTGGTTCATATTTTACAGGTTTTACGATTTTTTTGAGTTGTGAACCTTTTGGCATAGGGGGCGCAATTGTAGGTTCTTTGATTTTTTTCTTGGTTAAGCCTGATTTTTTGTGTTTTATGGGCATCTCTTTGAGTGAGATTTTTATCTTTTTTTCTTGTTTTTTGAGTTGTTTGTGAATGTCAGTAGATGCTGTTGAAAAAAGAATCCAAAGTAATAAAAAAACGAGTATATGAACAAGAACAGCAACAAAAAGTGCAAAAGTAGATCTATTCACAAAACATCCATATATAATTTATTTTCAAGATTGTATCAAATCAATATTAACGCAAGGTTAGATATAATAAGAAAAATATTATTATTTACAGGATTTTTAATGAATACAGAAGCATCAAAAAAAGCATTTAAAGAAGCTCAGGAACTTATTCCAGGTGGCGTAGATTCACCGGTTCGTGCATTTAGCAGCGTGTGTGGAACACCACTTTTTATTAGTGAAGGAGAGGGTGGTTATCTCAAAGATATTGATGGTAACAAGTATGTGGATTTTGTGCAATCATGGGGTCCACTTATCTTTGGACATCGTGATGAGACAATTGAAGCAGCTGTTATAGATGCAGTAAAACATGGACTTAGTTTTGGTGCACCGACACTTGCTGAAACAGAACTTGCCAAGATGGTGGTAGATCTGTTTGATTCTATTGATAAAGTGCGTTTTGTAAGTAGCGGAACAGAGGCTGTTATGAGTGCTATTCGTTTGGCACGTGGATTTACAGGACGTGATGATATTGTGAAATTTACAGGGTGTTATCATGGACACTCTGATGCACTTTTGGTACAAGCAGGAAGTGGTGCTGCTACTTTTGGTAACCCATCAAGTCCTGGTGTTCCGGCTGACTTTACAAAGCATACGCTCTTAGCAGAATATAACAACATTGAGAGCGTAAAACAGTGTTTTGCAGACTCAAAAGATATTGCTTGTGTCATTATTGAACCGATTGCCGGAAATATGGGACTTGTTCCTGCAGACAAAGCCTTTTTGCATGAATTGCGTGAGCTCTGTGATGCCAATGGAACACTGTTAATTTTTGATGAAGTAATGAGTGGTTTTCGTGCAACACTCCATGGTGCAGAGTCTATCACAGGTGTAAAACCTGACCTTGTAACACTTGGAAAAGTCATCGGCGGTGGTATGCCAGTTGGTGCATTTGGTGGTCGAAAAGATATTATGGCAAAACTCTCTCCAGAAGGTCCGGTCTATCAAGCAGGTACACTCTCAGGTAATCCTGTAGCTATGGCAGCAGGTCACGCGGCACTGACAAAACTAAAAGCAAATGCAAAAATTATTGATGTTCTTAACAGTCGTGCCGTTCGCTTGTTGGAGGGGATGAGAGAAGCTGCTGCTGAGAATGGAATAATTATGCAAACGGATAGTCGTGGATCTATGTTTGGTTTCTTTTTTAATGACAATCCTGTGAAAAATTTTAATGATGCAGCACAATCTAATGCAGAGCTTTTTGCTGCTTTTCATGGTGCTATGCTTGATGAAGGTTTTTACTTTGCATGTTCACTTTATGAGACAGGCTTTATCTCTACAGCGACAACTGATGCAATGATAGAAGAGACTATTGAAGCAAGTAAGCGAGTATTTAAGGCTATTGCAAATGGCTGAGAATGAGCAAGAAGAGAGAAAACCTCGTATAAAACCTATTATTGAAGCAGCAGACAGTCTTTCTCTAGGAATTTCAATGGTTGTCGCTGTTATTATTGGCGTAGGAATAGGTTGGCTTCTGAAGAATCTTACAGGTGAGGCATGGACATTTTGGGTGGGGGTTTTTATAGGAATTGCCGCAGCAATCCTTAATGTCTATAAAGCGTATTCAAAACAATATAAAGCGTTTGAAGAACTTTCAAAAGAGCCTCGCTATGCTATTAAAAAACAGATAGAAGATGATGAAGATGACGAGGATTACGGTGAAAAGAGCTATTAGTCTGTTTGCAGTAGTGCAACTTCTTATTTTTGTAACTTATTTTTTTTCAATACACGTTTTTGCAAATGTTGAGACGGCTTTTTTATCTGCACTTTTCATTATTATAGGCGCTTCTTATGCTTATAAGAGAATGGTTCTTGCAAAAGTAAAATCTGGTGAGTATGTACAAGAGAGAGATCTTCTTGATAAAATAGAAGATCCGCATGAACTTTATGATGAAAAAGAGATCAATGATGCTCCACCAGAAGAGTTAAACCTCAAGGAGATAGTAAAAGAGGAGAAAGCAAAAGTAAAACCACTGAATGTCAAAAATATGAAGTATGGCATAAAGGGTGGGATTTCACTTTTTAGAATTGTTCCCTATCTTTTTTTAATTTTAGGGTTTATAGCGCTTAAAAATAATGCTATTTTAGATTTGTGGTATTATCTGCCATCACTCTTTATAGGTATAATAGCAGGCTCTTTTATCTCAAAAGAGATCTTTGCCTAGGAAGTTATCATTGTAAGATCAATAGTGACTTGATTGTTACTGACATCAATAGAAAAATCACTGTTTTTTGCAAGTACTTCTAACTCTTTTCCTTTGTCTTTATCTGAATTTTTTGCTTTTACTGAGATGGAAAAGATGCTGTATTTTTTATCTTCATACTTGATATGCTCTCCGATTCTAAAGAAAACTTTTGTAAGAATTGTCTCATTCTCTCTGAAATATTCGTATATTTTGTTTAGAAGTTTAATCAATTTGTTAGAATCAATAATAATTTCTGGAATAGTAGGGTCGAAATCTTTTTTGAAAATAATGTTGGAATTAATTGAATATGTAGCAATACACAGATCAATAATTGTAAAGATATTTGTCAGTTCACCATTGGGTTTTGTAGTGTTTAATTTGTAAGAGGGGGTTTGATAGAGTTTAATGCCTATTTGATCTTCATCTTCGTAGCCAACAGTAACTCCAAAAAATTTGTATCGTCCATACTCAAGTTCAATAAAGGTCGTCTTAAAACCAAAATTGATACTTGCATAGGTTTTTGCGAGTTCAAAGAGCTCATTTGCAGTGGTAGAACCGAGCAAAAATTGTGCTTCACCATTAAGTGAAACTATTTTTCCGTTAGCATTGAAGAGTATGAAAGGGTTATAATCATACTCTATCCACTGCTGCTCGAGTGTCATATAGATTTACTCTTCTATATAGTTTTTGAGCCTACGACCAACTTTAGGGTGTTTGAGCTTTTTAATAGCAGAGCTCTCAATTTGACGAACACGCTCACGTGTAACGCTAAGCTCTTTACCGATCTCTTCAAGAGTTCTGTCACTCTCATCATCCATAATTCCAAAACGAAGTTTAATAACTGCTTTTTCGCGTTCGTTAAGTTGTTCTAAAACTTGTTCAATCTGAATACGTAAGTCATCTTTTAAGATTGCATCAGATGGACTCAGTGAAGTTTTATCTTCAATAAAGTCACCAAAACGACCATCATCTTCACTTCCAATAGGTGCTTCAAGGCTGATAGGCTCTTTTGTGATTTTGATAACATTTTTCACTTTTTCAACTGAAAGACCGACTTCTGTTGCAATTGTATCAACATCCGGCTCTTTTCCATGCTCTTGGAGGTGTTTACGCATAATTTTATTGATACGGTTAATAGTCTCGATCATATGGATAGGAATACGAATTGTTCTTGCTTGGTCAGCAATAGCACGGCTAATTGCCTGACGAATCCACCATGTAGCATATGTTGAAAATTTATACCCTTTTTGGTATTCAAACTTGTCAACAGCTTTCATAAGACCGATATTTCCTTCTTGAATAAGGTCAAGGAATGGAAGTCCACGGTTCGTGTAACGCTTAGCAATAGAGACAACAAGACGCAAGTTTGATTTTGCCATTTTTGTTTTAGAGATTTCAGAGATATTTTTACCACGTTTGATCTGTTCTAAAATATCAGCAAGTTTTTCTGGTTCCATATCAAAAGAGTTTTTACTTGCCTCTTTTGTCTGAACAAGTTTTTTGATCTCCATATATGTAGAGACCATTGTAGCTTCAGGAACCATATTGGAGATATCTTCTTTTGTCAGGTCTTGAATCTTCTCAACTAAAATTTTATGATTTGCTTTGAGTGTTGCATTGAAGAGTGGAAGTTTGTACTCAAGACGTTTAAGCTCTTTGTCATACCCCTCATCAGATTTTAGTGCAGTCTCCATAGCTTTTACAAGTTCATTAATAAGCTTAGAAGTTGGTCCTAAATCAAGAAGTTTCTCTTTTAAAACAGCTTTTTTATAGGTAACTGCTAAGTAATAATGTACTATCTCTTCTGTAAGTTCATCGCTATCAAGATTTTGAGGTGCTTTTTCAAGTGCTTTCATCCAATCTTTTTTGGCTTTTTCAAGTGCTTTAAAGCTGGTAGTAACTTTTTCTACTCTGCTTTTATCTTTTGTAGAGACTGCTTTTTCTTCACTGCTGTCACTGTCATCATCATCGTCATCTTTTTCATCTTCAAAAGATTTAAAAAGCTCTTTTACTCGTCTTTCACGATTGATTAATGGTTCTTTATAGTCTAAAATAAAATCAATAAGATAGGGAACAGAACAGATAGCATCAATAATGATACTTTCACCAGATTCTATTTTTTTAGAAATTTCAATCTCTTCTTCTTTTGTCAGTAGTGGAATTTGTCCCATCTCACGCAGGTACATACGAACAGGAGAGTCGGAACGAGACCACTCTAGCAGTTCATGCTCTTTTAAGATGTCAAATTTGTCTGTTTCATTATCTTCAAGCATTTTTCTTTGTGCACTGCGACGTGCTTCTGCTTCTTGATCATTGAGTTTTTTTGCATGTTCACTTGCGGTATAGATACATTTATTGTATTTATTTGCAAGTTTTAAAATATTTTTTGCTTGTGCGGCTGTAGGTTGCTTTTCAAAAAGGTCAATGATTGATTCATACGTCATACAATCTTTTGACTTATGTTCCTGAAAAAAGGTCTCCAGGGCTTTGTTGAGTTCTTTTGCTGTCATATCGGAGGTTGCTCCATTGCTTTTAAGGTTTTTAAAAGGTGGATTATACCGAAATATTCTTAAAAAGCTCTTGTTTTTCTTTTAAGAGCGATTTTTTTATTGTTGGAACACCCTTTGCTTTAAACCTTGAAAATAATGCAAAAACAGAGGTGATATATGCAAACAGGCTATTATAGTTCTGCTGCAGGAATGGTGACACAGTTTAACAGACTTGACACTATTGCTAATAATCTGGCAAATGTAAATACAAATGGCTATAAAGAAGACAATCTCATTGTTGGTGATTTTATGCGTCTCTACCAACAAAAAAGAGATGAACTGCCAAATGAAGACAATACAAAAGAGGCTGCAAAGTTCCTAAATAGAACAATGACAAAAGCGCCACAGGTTGTAGATGGATATACAAACTTTTCAGTAGGAAATTTGCAAAAAACATCAAATCCTCTTGATGTAGCACTCTCGCGTGAGAATCTCTTTTTTGCTGTAAAAACTCCAGAAGGTGTTCGCTTAACAAGAGATGGCTCTTTTTCTTTAAATGATGAGGGGAAACTTGTAACAAAACAGGGCTATGAAGTTCTTGGAGATGATTATTTTAAAAGTAAGGACGGAATTAGCTTCTCTACGGTTGACAGCGTAATAAATATTGATAAAAATGGTCAGATATATACAAATGTACCGGGTTCTGTAACACTTACAGAGAATAAAAAACTCTTTATTGCCAGTGTAGATAATTTGCGCTATTTGAAAAAAGAGGGTGATAACCTTTATAAACTTGAAGATATGAAGCGTTTGGAAATTAACAAGGAGAGCGGAGCGGTAAATCAAGGCTTTTTGGAAAAGAGCAATGTCAATGCCGTAAAAATGATGACACAGCTCATAGAGACGAACAGACTCGTTGGAATGTATCAAAAAGCAATGGATACACAGATGAACGATATGAATAGAGATGCAATTGAAAAAATTGCAAAAAAAGCATAGAGTAAGGGAGAAATAAGACCATGATGCAATCACTATATACTGCTTCGACAGGAATGCTTGGAATGCAGACGCAAATTGACACAACAGCCAATAATATTGCCAATGTTAATACTATAGGTTTTAAAAAGGGGCGTGCAGAGTTTGCAGATTTGATGTACCATGTAATGGAGTATGCCGGGACTTCAACAAGTGATACGACAAAGTCTCCGACAGGTATTGAAGTAGGGCTTGGTGTACGCCCGACTGCTATCAATAAAGTCTTCTCTGAAGGAAGTTTAAAACAGACAGACAATCAGCTAGATATTGCCATTACGGGGCGTGGTTTTTTCAAACTTGAACTTCCAGATGGAACAGAAGTTTATACAAAAAATGGTGCTTTTAAATTGGATCAAGACGGGGCTATCGTTAATAGTGATGGGTATTATCTTATTCCTCAAATCGTTGTTCCGCCTGATGCTACAAGCATAAGTATCGGTACAGATGGAACTGTTACTGTCGTGCAACCAGGTCAAACACAGGCAACACAAATCGGTCAAATTCAGACAACAAATTTTATCAATCCTGCAGGACTTCACTCTATGGGAGACAACTTGTATTTAGAAACTGATGCGTCAGGACAGCCTGTTGAGGGTATTCCTGGTGTTGATGGGCTAGGAACACTTCGTCAAGGTTTTGTTGAACTCTCAAATGTTGAGCTTGTTGTAGAACTTACAGACCTTATTACCGGACAGCGTGCATATGATGCTAACTCAAAAATCATTACAACAAGTGATGAAATGCTTCAAACAACAAATAATCTTAAACGATAAAATTACCATAAACAGCATTGATACTTTTTAATATCAATGCTCCTTTTTAAGATAATTTCTCTCTTTAATTAACTTCAAACGACATTTTGGATATAATCGCAAAATTATTTAGTAAAACATTAGGATTTTAGATGCAAAAAGCAAATATAAATGGAAAAGTTTGGAAGTTCGGTAAAGATATTGATACAGATTTGATTATTGCCGCAAGATACCTTAATACATCGGTGCCAGAAGAACTTGCAAAGCATGTTATGGAAGATGCTGATCCAGAGTTTGTAAACAAAATGACAGCAGGTGATGTTATTGTAGCTGATGAGAACTTTGGATGCGGTAGTTCTCGTGAACACGCACCAATAGCCCTTAAAGCTGCCGGTGTTGCTGCTATAGTCGCGCCTACATTTGCAAGAATATTTTATAGAAATGCTTTTAATATGGGATTGCCTATCTTTGAGCTTAAAGAAGCAAATGAAATAAAAGAGGGTGATGAAATTAGCATAGATATGAATGCTGGAACAATTACAAATAAAACAACGGATAAAACATATAGTTTTACTCCAATTCCTGCTTTTATGCAGGAACTAATAGATGCAGGTGGTTTAATGAACTTTGCACAAAATGAAATAGAAGGTAAAAAATAGATGAAATCATACAAAATAGTACTTATTAAAGGGGACGGAATTGGTCCTGAGATTATTGATGAAGCAGTAAAAGTACTCGATGCAGTAGCATCATATTGTGATCTTAGTTTTAATTATGAAGAGCTTTTAATGGGTGGTATCGCTTATGATATTACAGGTGATCCTCTTCCTCAAGAGACAATTTCAGGTTCGTTGAATGCTGATGCAGTGCTTTTTGGTGCAATCGGTGGCGAAAAATGGGACAATCTTCCTCGTGAAAAACGTCCGGAGAGTGGACTTTTACGTTTTAGAAAAGAGTTAGGTGTCTATGCAAATTTACGTCCTGCAGTTGTCTATGACGAGCTTGCAAATGCTTCATCGCTCAAACCGGAGATAGTTCGCGGAGTTGATCTTATGGTCGTACGTGAGCTTATCGGTGGTATCTATTTTGGTGAACCAAAAGGGAGAGATGAGAAGAAGGGCTGGAACACTATGGTTTATAGCCGTGATGAGATTGTTCGTATTGCACATCAAGCTTTTAAGATTGCTATGACACGCAACAAACGCGTATGTTCAATTGATAAAGCAAATGTTCTTGATGTCTCTCAGCTGTGGCGTGAGACTGTTGAAGAAGTTGCAACAGAGTATCCAGAAGTTGAGCTTTCACATATGTATGTTGACAATGCAGCAATGCAGCTTATTCGTGATCCAAAACAGTTTGATGTTATGCTTACCGGAAATATTTTTGGAGATATCTTAAGTGATGAAGCTTCTATGCTTTCTGGTTCAATCGGTCTTTTACCATCTGCTTCAGTTGGAGCAAAAATCGGTGTATATGAACCTATTCATGGTTCAGCTCCTGATATTGCAGGTCAAGGTATTGCAAATCCGATCGCTACAATCTCATCAGCTTCAATGATGTTACGATATGCACTTGGTGAAAATACAGCAGCAGATAAAATTGATGCAGCAATTAAACGTGCACTCAGTGAAGGTTATAGAACGCAAGATTTGGCTCAGTTTGATGCAAAAGAGATCTGTTCAACAAGTGAAATGGGTTCAATCATAGCAAATTATATAGAGAAGTAAAAGGCTTTTTTAATGCAGACACTTACTTTGGCAAATATCTATGAACTGCAAGGTTTAAAAGAAGAGGCTTTAGAGATTTATAAGGAGATTTTGAAAAAAGATCCAAATAATTCTGATGCTAAAATTGCTATAAGAAGATTGTCTGGAATGCGTAAAAAGTTTTTACGAGTAAATACTCAGATGAAAGAGTTTTTTGTCAAAATGGACACAGACGTAGAGTTTAAAGAGTTTGAAAGGTGGTTATTGAAAGCATGGAATTAAAAGATGTAATACTCTCGACATTAGCTGAGATGGAAGATGACACCCAAAATATCCAACCGGCTTCCAAAGAAGAGAAAAAAGAGATATTTGTACCAAAACAAGAAGAATCTCTAATAAAAGAGGAATCCTCTTTATCGACAAATATAGAGAGTGAGCTTATTTATCTCAACTCTATACGAGAACGTCTTTTGGTCCTTTTTGAAGGTTTTCAAGCCCCAAACAATGTCAATATAGAAGCGAAAATAGATATGACACTTAACTTTTTAGAATATACGCTTGCAACAATTGATGCCAGAGTTGAAAAGTTAGAAAAAGGAAATATGTAGTGAGTCAGTACCGTGTTTTAATAGATGCAAATGATGAAAAAGGTTTGGTTCATAAAGTTTCAAGTGTTTTTTATAACTATGATCTTAATATCCTCTCAAACAGTGAATTTGTTGATAAAGATAGCAATAAGTTTTTTATGCGCTCTGTTGTTGATGGAGATGTAGATAAAAATGAACTTATAGATGCTATTTATAATGTTTTGCCAAACAGCTCAAGTATAAAAGTGATTGAACCAAAAAAGAAAAATATTATTTTAATGGTCACAAAAGAGTTGCATGCGCTTGGTGATATTTTGATTCGTCATGAAGCAGGGGAGCTAGATGCAAATATTTTAGCTGTAATTTCTAATTATGACAAACTTGAATCACTTGTAAAAAAGTTTGATATTCCTTATATTACAGTTTCTCACGAAGGATTAGAACGTGAGGAACATGAAAACAGAGTTATAGAGGCTATTAACAGTTTTGAAAATGTTGACTATATTGTACTTGCAAAATATATGCGTATTTTAACAGCAAAATTTGTTGAAGAATATAATGGAAAAATTATTAATATTCATCACTCATTCCTACCTGCATTTATTGGGGCAAATCCTTATAAACAAGCTTATGACAGAGGTGTTAAAATTATTGGTGCAACTGCACACTTTGTAAACAACAATCTTGATGAAGGTCCAATTATCGCACAAGATGTAAAACATATTACACATGCTTACTCGTGGAAAGATATGCAGCGTCTTGGTCGTGATGTAGAAAAAGTTGTTTTGTCTCGTGCATTAAAACTTGCTCTTGAAGATCGAATTTTTGTCTATGCAAACAGAACGGTTATCTTTTAATGTCTTTTAATTTAGTTTTGGTTCATCCGCAGATTCCTAACAATACAGGTGCAATTGGCAGACTTTGTGTCAATGCTGGTGCAACTTTGCATCTCATCAAACCAATAGGTTTTGATATAGATGAAAAGGCAGTGCGTCGAGCTGGACTTGATTATTGGAGTAAGCTTGATCTGCGGGTTTGGGAATCTCTTGATGAATTTTTTGAAGAAAATGAGATAACAAACAATGCCCATTTCGCTACAACGAAAACAGACAGACCCTATTTTGAGGCAGATTTTAAAGAGGGTGATTTTATCTTTTTTGGAAGTGAAACGGCAGGGATTCCAGAAGATATTTTGAACAAATACCAATCACAAACAATTACAATTCCTATGACGAAAGAGGGACGTAGCCTAAATCTGGCAATCTCTACAGGTATAGTGCTTTATGATGCCATTCGTCAAAACTATACAACGTTTAAGAAGGCTTAAAAGATGAATTCATTTGTTGATACAATAATGATAATACTTTTTGTACTTTTTATGGTTTTTGTTTTTGGTGGCTATCATAAAACAAAATCAGCACAGCGTGAAGCAAATCGCGAAAAAGAAGAAAAAGAAGAGGCGGAAAAAAAATCTTAAAATAGTTTTTCTGCCCATCTCTCCATTTTACTTTCAAACTTTTCAAAGAGTGTTTCTGCGTTTTTTATAAAAAGTGACATTATAAATCCTTTATATCTCTTATTTGTGCAAATTCTACATAAAAATATGATTTTACATAAAAAATATGACAATTTGTCAAATAATTCTTGATTTTATTGCAAAATTAGATTATACTATGCCTGATTTATTGAAAAAGGGGTCAGAATGAATAGTTTTTCAGATATCGTTGAAGAGATTAAAAGTATTGTCTCTCCTGAATTCGCACCAAAAAAAGTTTTTGACAAAGATGTTGCAGAAGTGCTTGGTATATCACAGATGAATTTTGCAACAATGAAAAAACGCAATAAAATACCTTTCTCTGAACTACTTGATTTTTGCGCTAAGAGGAGCATCTCTATTAACTGGATGCTGTATGGGCAATCGCCTGAGAGTCTGGTAGAGGCTACAAATAACTATATGATTAAATATTTTACAGATATTAATGCAAGTGCTGGTGGTGGTGCTGATAGTGAAATAGAAGAGATTGAAGAGTTAGAAATTCCTCAGCAATTCGTGTTTATGTTAGGTGGTGAACGTGAGCTTAAAAATATTGAAGTGATTAATGTTTCAGGAGACTCAATGGAGCCTACTTTTAGCTATAATGATATTGTATTTATAAATAGGGCAAAAACTGATCTAAATCGTGGTGGTATTTTTACTATTCGAACAGAAGCCGGACTCTTTATTAAGCGTGTACAAAAAAGAATGGATGGAATGATAGATATTATATCGGACAATTCTGTTTACCCCACGCAAGTGCTAAACCCAAATGAAGTAGAAGTAATCGGTAGGGTTGTGAGTAGATTTGGAGATGTTGATTAAGGGGAAAGATTGAAGTATATCTATTGTATCTGTTTTGCACTTCTTTTTACAGGATGTATATCAGAAAATGCACCAAAACCTGAAAATAATCTCACGCAGGAAGAGAAATTAGAAGTGTTGGATGATCTTCTTTTTGTAGATCAAAATATCTCGAACTATCTTAATAATGTAAAGCCTCACTTTATCGCAAAACTTGAAGATTATGAAACTTCTTATTTTAGACCATGGAATATTGAGAAAATAGATATCTCTGTGGATGAAGCAATGTGGGCATATCGTGCATTTAGAGTAGGTAACAGTTATGGGGAGAATCTACAACCATTAGAGAACTCTTTTTTTACAGATGTTTACGAACGCTCTAACTTTAAAGATTTTGCAACGCTCAACAAGCCCGCTATTACAATAAAAGCACTTGATATACGGGCTTTTCCAAGCGATAAACCACTTCTAATGGATCCAAAAAAAGCCGGAGAAGGTTTTCCGTTTGATTATCTGCAAAACTCCTCTATAGCTCCAAATAAACCTGTTTTGGTTTCTCACTATTCTCGCGATCGAGAGTGGGTTTTTATACAGGCTAGTTTTGCTTATGGTTGGGTAAAAGCACGAGATATTGTATTTGTTCCAAAAAAATATACAAAACTCTATCAAGAGGCTCAAAAAGAGTTTTTTATTAAAGAGAATATGCCTGTTTATGATAGTAAAGGTAATTTTCTTTTTCGCTCACGCATAGGAATGATGCTTCCTGAGATAGATGATGCAAGTTCTGCATATAAACTTTTGACAATAGTTAACTATAAAAATAGTCAGCCATATTATAGAGAGTCAAAATTCTCAAACAAGCTTGTGCATCAAGGAATTTTAAACTTTAACAGCAAAAATATAGTAATGATTTTTAATGAAGTTGCAAATGTAAAGTATGGTTGGGGTGGAATGTATGGTCAAAGAGACTGCTCTTCAATTCTTCGTGATTTTTATGCACCTTTTGGTCTTTGGCTTCCACGAAACTCTTACGAGCAGAGTAAAATAGGAAAGGTTATCTCTTTAGAAAATCTCAGTGATGAAGAGAAAATAGAAAAGATTCAAGCAGAAGCTATTCCTTTTGAAACATTATTGTATAAAAAAGGGCATATTCTTTTGTATGTTGGTGTTAAAGATGGCAAAGTGATTGTTTTTCATAATACATGGGGGGTAAAAACAAAAAAAGAGGGAGTGGAAGGACGTTTTATTATAGGAAAACCTATTTTTAGTACTTTGGAATTAGGAAGCAACCTTGAAAATTATGATAAAGATGCTTCCATTCTTCATAATCTCAAAAGTATGAACATTCTCACGCAATAAAGTTATACTTTTATATCTAAAAGTGTGCCAAACATCTCATCTTGAGTTTTTATAGCAGTAGCATTTGCTTGGGCTACGCCACCGATCGTAACTTGATCTGGCACTTCCTTAGCCAAGTCCGTCTGGCTTTTTTTAGAACCGGTATCATCCGCTAAGCTTGTTGTTGCCCGTACAGATGTTTTCTCATCAACCATACGTGTATCTGCCGGAATAAAACCATCGGTATTTACATTGGCAACATTATTTGCATTTGTATTCATAAAGGCTTGATTTGCCTGTAGAGACGACACATTATTTGAAATATTCATAGTCAACTCCTCATCTATTTACAATTATAGCATAATTTACAATTTTGAAAACACTACCCAAGGAGTCTGGATAGTGTAAGAGAAAAATTAGTGAAGTTCAGCGTTAAGTTTTACTTCTCTTGTTGAGCGAGAAGCTGTAATCTCACCTGTTAAAGAGTTTTGTCTGAAGTGAAGTCCATTTAGACCTGCTAGTTGTTTGCCTTTGAAGATTTCACCTTCAATAGTAATACCTTTATTTACTTCTTTGATTTTTTCAAGTTCTGCTGGATAAATTCCAATTTTTGTACCCTCTAAAATTGCAAGACCTGCATCGATGATACAAGCATCTCCAAGTGGAATACCACAAACAGAGTTTGCACCTAAAAGAGAGTTTTTACCAACGCTGATAGGGTTGCCATCTGTTCCTGAAAGTACACCTAAAATAGAAGCACCACCACCAACATCACTGCCATCACCAACGATTGCAGATGAACTAATACGACCTTCAACCATAACACTGCCTGTTGTTCCTGCGTTGAAGTTAATGTATGAAGCACCCGGCATTACAGTTGTTCCTGCTGCGAGTTGCGCACCAAAACGAACTTTGGCAGTATCTAAGATACGTGTATTATCCGCTGGAATGATGTGCTGTAAGAATCTTGGGAATTTATCTACAAAGTCAATGTGTGGGTACTCGCCAGAGAGTTTAAGTTCGATCTCAAACTCACGCAGGTAATCAAGCTCAATTGGCTGACCATTTGACCATGCAACATTAGGAAGTGCACCAAATGCTCCATTTAGGTTAATCTCACGCAGACCGACTTTTGCCTGGCTAATTGCATAGAGTTTAAGATATGTTGCTTCTACAGACTCTAAAGCGGCATCTTCAAAGATAAAACATACTTTGAATTCACCCTCTAAACTACCATTATTAACGATCTGAGAGTAAAGAGCTGAAACTACTTGAATGTTTTTATGTGCATCGCCATGTGCTTCATCGCTGTAAGGAGTAAATGCGTTTAGACATGCTTTTAAAAATTCTAAGTTGATGTTACAAACAACTTCATTTTGAGTGAAATCTACTTCTATGCCTTGTTCTGCAAGTGCTCTTACAAAGATTGCTGCACTTCCAAAATTTTCATCCCAGTTAATAAGTGGATATGTAGCTTGAAGAGATTTATCTACATTTAATTGACCTAAATCAACACGACAAATACCAAATGCTAAAGGATCTTTATAGTTTGGTGTATCTGTTTTTATATTTTCTATGAGTGCTTTAAAAGCATCAGTTGTTTGAATGACTTCCATTGAATTCTCGCTTAATTAATTTGTTATGCGAATTATACATAAAAAGACCTAATAAAATTTTTACTATACTGTCATTATGAATAAATGGCTGGAACTTTTAAAAAACAACGATTATCTTGGTATTAAAAAACATATAAAAAGCGGTGCAGACTTGCAGGAAACAAATGAGGCAGGAGAGTCTGTACTCGCTTGTGCATTGCGTGCAAGATGTGACGAAGATATATTGACGCTACTCATTGAGAGTGGTGCAGATATTTTTGACTTTGATGATGAGGGTGTGAGTATTTTTGATATGGCAATTACCTATGATAACCATTTTATGGTTGAATATCTGCTCCACAAGGGTATGGATGTTAATAAAACAAATAGAAAAAGCGGCTTTACGGCTCTCATGGCCGCTGCAAGTTATGGAAGAGTAGAGATTGTAAAACTTTTATTAGAAAAAGGTGCAAATCAATATGTTCAAGATGCAAAAGGCTTTACGGCTATTGATTTTGCAAGAAAAATGAATAAAAAATCTGTTTTAGAACTTCTTGATTATGATTCTAAAGCTCCAAAAAATACAAACTATGCGCGATAATAAACAGAACAAAAATTATTCGAAAAATTTTGCCTGTTTTGAGTTGTCCAGCGGTTTGCGTTTCTCTTTGACAAGCCACTCTTGAAGCAGTGACTCTATAACCTTTGAGAGGCTCATTTTGTAGCGCTCACGTGAGTATCGCATTGCATCATCCCATGTTTCTCTATCTATCAGCAGGCTTCTTGTTACTTCATTTTTTGGTTTCATTGTCTTCCTTATGATGCTTGCAGAAGCTCTATAAAACTTCTGTAGCTGTCAACTATTTTTTGATTTTTACGATTTTGGATGTAGAACTCTATAGCTTTTTTTCCAAGGCGTGGTATCTCATTTTTTACAGCCCAGCTGCTTACCGTTCCTTCTGGAACTTCTAATATTTCTGCAAGTTGCTTTTGTGTAATGTCAAGCTCTTTACAGATATCTTTTACCACATTTGACTTGTTTTTTTTCGCTTTTTTGGTGTTGTTAGCAGCTTTTACTTTTATTTTTGGTTTCTCTTCATTATGTTTCTCTTTTGGAATTTCACAATGCTTCTCTATCCATTCTAGTACATCAGAGGCACTTAATATCCAGTCTCTTGTATGGAGCGCTCTGACCACATCACGCATAAATTGTTCTGCATATTTTTCTGCTAACTCTTTTGAACTAAGTTGAAAAAGCATGGAGAAAGCAAGTTGATTTGATCCAAGAGAGCTGTTACCCCAGTCAAAACCACTTTTAGAAGTAGGGTAGATATCAAAACGTGTAGGAAGTTCTAGTTCACCATAGGTTACAAATTTATTGCCCAAAAGTGTACGATGACCTTTAAAGACATGGTTGTTCATTGCAATTGCCATGAGTTTTCTCGCTTATATTTTAAAAGTGTAGTGCTGTTCTTCTTCACTGCTTAGTTCTTCTTTTGGAGGAAGATAAACAATACGATAAACAACATATATGAAAGATATAAGCAATAAAAGTACCAATAACCAAATTAACATGGTAAAATTCCTTGACTTTTGATACTTTATATATCGGTAGATTCTACTATTGCTTTACATTATATTTGATTTTTTTATTTTCAAGCTCTTTTTTAAAAAGTTCAAAATAGTGCTCAATCTCCTCTTTGTTTTCTCCACTAAGTGAGAGTTCTACATTTGGCTTGCCGTCGATGAACATTGGTAAAGATGAAAGTTCAATGCTTTTTGGGAGCTGCTGCATTAATGTAATGAGTGCTTCTTCGCTTGTTTTTGCAAAGAGTGTCATTCTATATTTTTGTTTGGAGTTTGAAAAATATTTTTGTATTGCTTCTGTTATCATAGGGTGTGCCATAGATGGAAAACCCGGTACAAAGAAAAAGCGTCTATCGAGTGAAAACCCAGACATATTGTTTACGGGATTAAAAAGCAGCTCTGCATTAGGTGGTAGGTCCGCCATATGGATACGATGTGGATACGCCCCATCTCCAAACTGATTAATGACATCTTCTTTAAATTTTTCATGCGTGATAAGAGGGGAGTTGCGAAAAACTTTGGAGGCTATCTCACGTGTCAGGTCATCTGGAGTTGAGCCAATACCGCCAAAAGAGAACATAACAGCCTCTTTATCTGCTTTTATCATTTCATAGGTTCTTCTAATAAGCGCTACATCATCTTTAATGACAAAAGATGCAAAAAGCTCATGGTTGTACTTTGCAAGTTCATTTTTGACAAACTCAAAGTGTTTGTCTTGCCGTCTGCCGTTTAATATTTCTGTTCCGATTATAACTGTGTAAAAATTCATATAAAATTATAGTATCATTTCATATATAAAATAATAAAGGACAAAAATATGTCGCACATGGAAAAATTACAAAAATTAATTGCAGATGGTGTTATTCCAGATATCAATGACCGTTTAGATGAGATCTTTGAAGAGATAGCAGACAATAAAGAGGCAAGTGAAGATGCAAAAGAGGAGATTGAAGAGCTGCGTGAGTTCAAAGCTGATCTTGAAGATGTTCTAGCTGACATAAAAGAGGGTGCAATGGACGAAGAGGAAGCAAAAGAGCTTATCCAAGACATAGAGATGGCACAGCGTGGCAGTGATGATGAAGATTTTGGTTTTGTTGAAGAAGAGTAGGGTATTTTAAACTCTCTTTTTATATAATTTCATAAATAAATACGAATAAAAAAGGAAAACTGAATGCGAATTATTCTTTTGGGTGCTCCAGGTGCAGGAAAAGGTACACAGGCACAATTTTTGACAAAGAAATATAATATCCCTCAAATCTCTACTGGAGATATGTTACGTGCAGCTATTAAAGCTGGAACTGAACTAGGCAAGCAGGCAAAAGCAGCGATGGATGCAGGGAAACTTGTTACAGATGAGATTATTATTGGTCTTGTAAAAGATAGAATCGCGCAAGATGACTGTAAAAACGGATACCTTTTAGATGGTTTTCCTCGTACACTTCCTCAGGCTGATGCTGTAACAAATGCAGGTATTGAGATTGATGCGGTGATTGAGATTGATGTGCCGGATGAAGAGATTGTTAAGCGTATGAGCGGCCGTCGTGCACACTTGGCAAGTGGTAGAACGTATCATATCATTTACAATCCTCCAAAAGTAGAAGGTAAAGATGATATTACAGGTGAAGATCTTGTGCAACGTGATGATGATAAAGAAGAAGTGGTAAAAGACAGACTTAAAGTCTATCATGAACAGACAGAACCTCTTATTCACTACTATCAAGAACAAGCTTCTAAAAATCCAAAGATTAAATATATTAGAGTTGATGGAACACAAGACATCAAGGATGTTGAAGAAGCAATCGTCTCTCAATTAGAAAAATAGTTTTTTCTTCCTCTGCTACTTTTAACAAGTAGCAGAAAAAATCCTCACCAAAAACTCTCTTCTGTTTGTTACAATTAACTCCACTTTATTTTAAGGAGTTCAATAATGAAAAAATTATTGTTAGTAATGTTGCTACTGAGTAGTTATCTTTTTGGTTCTATAAATGTGCAGACTGCCTCTAAATCAGATCTTATGACTATTTCTGGTATTGGATCAAAAAAAGCAGATGCTATTATTAAGTACCGAAAAAAACACAGACTTAAATCAGCTAATGACCTTTTGAATGTTCCTGGTATTGGTAAAAATATTGTAAACAATGTTAAAAAAGGCGTAAAAAATAAAAAGAGCCAAGCTGGTAAAAAAGCTGTGACTCAAAATAAAAAGCAGATGCGTAAAAAAATGAGTAAAAAAAGCTCTAAAAAGTCTATGAAACAAATAAAATCATCTAAAAAACAGATGAAAAAGAAAAAATCAATGAAGAAAAAATCTAAAAAACAGACTAAAAAGAAAAAGTAGTTATATTCTTTGATTCTTTAGCCTCGCGTATATACCTTGCGTGAGGTTGACTCTTTTTTAAAGATCTCTATCTAACTTCTCCAAAAGTTCCAAACCTCGTTTTTTATCACCTTTTGAAGCATTGAGCATAAATCGTGTCTGTGCATCAAACTGAGCAAGTGCTACGGTTGCAAATTCATCAAAAAGTTTATTGAGGCTCATTCCTTTTTGCTTTGCATACTCTTTGAGTCTTTCATGTTTTGAATCAGGTAATCTTACAGTTATAGTACTCATTTTATCTCCTTTAAAAAATCTTCCGGTGTGATGACCTTATGTGAAAATAAAAGTTCTGCATCTTTAAAGTCTTTCACATTATAAGTTATGATAGCTTTAGCACCACTTGAGACGGCAAGTTCTACTAAGAAGTTGTCATTTTCATCTTTGAGGTTTGGTCGCCAAGTATAATAGATATCATTCCATCTACATGTGGATAAAAAAGCATTAAAAAGTTCACTCTGTTCTTCAGCGCTCAAAGGTGTCAATTTTTGAATTTTTACTCTTTTCATAACACTTTCATACTCTACAAAGAGGGCTTCACTCATTTGGGGAAATAGTTCTTCTCTAAAAACCAAGCGTAAAAGTTCTCTTGCTTGACTCTCCTTTGTGATAAGAGCTGATATCCACACACTTGTATCAATAACTATTTTCATTCTTAAATGATAGCATATTTGCTATCAAAAAGCAAAAAATATTTTTAAAAACAAGATTGTCTTAAAAAAGAGTTATTGTCTATTTCTCAAGAGGATTAGTTAAATCTCTTTAGGTCGATAGACTCTTATATTCTCCGATTCCTTAGCATCACGCAGATATTGTGCGTGAAGCTGACTCATGATTCCTTTGTCACAGTAGAGTAGGTACTCTTTATCTTTTGGGAGTTTTGTAAACTCTTTTTTGAGCTTGTGAAATGGAATTTTGAGTGTCTCACATGGCAGTTCGATACACTCCTCTTCAGGACGGATATCAATGACCGTATAGTTACCGTTACTGATGTCATTAACAACTTCTACAGGTGCTTGAGCAGAGATGTCTGCTTCAATTTCATCAATATTTAGATACTGTGCCTCTCTTACGGCTTTATCAAGTATTTCATAATTGAATTTTTGTGCTACTTTTTCCATTCTTTTAAAAGAACCATGTGTAATAGGGTTCTGTGAAATTACACCGCAATATTCTGGCATATTTTCTGCAAAATGACGTGTGCCTATCTCATTAGCAATGGCAATAATTTCTGGTTTATTCATTGTCGCGAGTGGACGTAGTATCAGTTTATTTGTTACTTGGTCAATAAGTGCCAAATTACGGAGTGTTTGGCTTGAGACCTGAGCAACACTTTCTCCGGTAACGAGTGCATCAATTTCCATCTCATTTGCCACTTTTTCAGAAGCCATAAGCATAAGACGCTTGAGTGTTACACCCATATAAGTTGGTGGAGTAGAGCGAAAAATCTCTGTGATTACATCATCAAAAGGGACAGAGATAAATTTGACTTTATGAGATGAACCAAATTTATTCCAAAGATAAAGTGCTACTTGTTTAACACCTATCTCATGCGCCATACCGCCAAGATTAAAGAAGATAAAGTGTGTTTTTATACCACGTTTCATTGTAAAGTATGATGCCACAGTAGAGTCAAAACCTCCAGACATAAGAGAGAGAAGATCGCCTTGTGTTCCTATTGGAAAGCCGCTTAGACCTTTGTATTTTGTAGTAATGATATTGAGCTGATCTTGGATGAGTTCCATCTGCAGAGTAATGTCAGGATTTTTAAGTTGAACACCTTTAGCTTCAGAGTTTGCCAAAAGATGTCCGCCTACTGTTCTTTCAATATCAATAGAGCTAAATTCATGTTTCCCAGAACGCTTTACTCTGACAACAAAAGTTTTATCTTTGAGAGAATCTGCAAAAAGCTCACGCACTTTTGCTTTTATTTTGTCAATGCTATCCATTTCATTAAACTGTAGCACTTCTAAAATCTGCTCAATTCCTGGAGTATTTAAGAGCTTCTCACGTACTTCTGGAAGAAACTCTTTTGGTGTAAAGATTTCTATTTTGTCAGAATATTTTACAACTTTAATCTCTTCATTAATGCGATGCAAAATAGTAAGAAGATTATTATAAAGCTGCCCTGTCATTTGGCGTTTGGCAGAAGGCCCCTTTATCATTATCTCTGGAAAGAGTTTGAGTATAAATTTTTGCAAAAAAGTGCCTTGTTTTTATATTTTTGAGTTAATGAAGGCTTCCATCTCACTTACGATTGCTTCGATGGTATCCTCACCTGAAATTACTTTTAGTATTTTCTTTTGCGTGTAGAAGTCACGAATTGCATCAAGTGGTTCTGTATAGACTTTCATACGATTGTTAAAGACTTTTTCATCATCATCCGCACCACGGGCACGTCCAAGAACACGCTCACGTGCCGTTGCTTCGCTTACTCTTACTTCAATGACACTTACAAGTTCTACATCGTTATGATTTTGCAGATATTTATCTAGCTTCATCATCTGCTCTATACTGCGCGGATATCCATCTATAATGACAACATCTGTCGGTGCAGATTTTATGGCAGTTACAATCGTTTCAATTACAATATTAATAGGAACGATAAGCCCTTTGGAAATATACTGGTCTATCTCATGTCCAAGCTCGCTACCACTAGCTACCTCAGTACGAAGCATATCTCCGGTAGAGTAGTGTGAAATATTGTCATGATTTTTTGCAATAATCTCTGCGTCGGTAGTTTTACCAGAGCCAGGAGCTCCGATAATTAAAAAGAGTTTTTTCTTCATAAAATTATGCTTTTGTCTGCTCACGCAGTCTAATATGTAGGTCACGCAGCTGTTGGTTGTCAACTTCACTTGGAGCATGTGTAAGTACACAAGATGCTTTTTGTGTTTTAGGGAAAGCAATAACATCACGAATGCTTGCAGTTTTAGAGATAAGCATCATCAATCTATCAAAACCAAGGGCAAAACCACCATGTGGAGGTGCACCAAATTTAAGCGCATCAAGTAAGAAACCAAATTTCTCTTGAGCCTCTTCCTCTTCAATACCAAGAAGTTTAAATACACTCTCTTGGATATCTTCTTTATGAATACGAATAGACCCACCACCAAGCTCAACACCGTTAAGAACGATATCATAAGCAATAGATTCTATCTCTTCAACATCCTCTTCATCAAGACTTTTTGGCATAGTAAATGGATGGTGTAGTGCTTTTACACGACCATCTTCCACTTCAAACATTGGAAAATCTACTACCCATACAAACTCATACGCATCTTTGTTAATTAGATTCATCTTTTCATGTTCTGCAATGAATATTCTAAATCGCCCCATATAATCAAGTACAGTTTTCTTGTCACCTGCACCAAAGAAGACGACATCGCCAACTTCAAGTTCAGTTCTCTCAATAATAAGCTGGATATCCTCTTCAGAGAAGAATTTAGTAAGCGGACCTTTTAAACCATCTTCTTTCATCTGGAAGTATCCAAGACCATGAGCACCAAATTTACGTACAAAATCTTCAAAACCTTTCATTTCACGCTTAGAAAACGCAAGATCAGCACCCGGAACACGGAGCGCTTTAATGCGGTTGATATGTGGATTTTTAGCGATGCTTGTAAAGATCTCATTGTCACAACGTGCAAAGATATCGATAACATCTACCATTTTAAGGTCATATCTGAGATCTGGCTTGTCTGAACCATACCATTCCATTGCATCTTTATATGTTATGCGATTAAATGGAGGCTTGACATCTATGCCACATGCTTTAAACATAGCCTCTAAAAGATCTTCTGCTACTTTGATAACATCCTCTTGATTACAAAAACTCATCTCAACGTCTATCTGAGTAAATTCAGGTTGTCTGTCTGCACGTAGATCTTCGTCACGGAAACATTTTGCGATTTGAAAATATCTATCAAATCCACCAACCATTAAGAGCTGTTTGAAAAGCTGTGGAGATTGTGGTAATGCATAGAACTCGCCATTGTGCACACGTGAAGGTACTAGATAATCACGTGCTCCCTCTGGAGTTGATTTAGTCAAAATCGGTGTTTCAACTTCTAAAAAACCGTTTGCATCTAAGATGTTTCTTGCTGCTATTGCTGCTTTTGAACGCAGACGGAAAGCTTCATACATAGACGGGTCACGAAGCTCTAAGTAGCGATACTTCAGTGTTGTCTCTTCACCAACTTTTTTATCGCCGATAACAAATGGAAGTGGAGCTGATTTATTCTCAATAATAAGTTCATTTACTACGATTTCAATAGCACCGGTTTTTAGGCGTGGATTTGTAAGCCCTTCACCACGAAGACGTACTTTTCCTTTTGCTATTAAAACATACTCATCTCTTACACTGTCTGCAACTTTGTGCGCTTCTTTAGAGTCCTCTGGATCACATGTAAGCTGGATAAGCCCAGTTTTATCACGTAAATCTATGAAGATAATTCCACCATGGTCACGATAGCTGTTCGCCCAACCTGTTAGTGTAACTTCTTCGCCAACATTCTTTTCACTTAAATCTGTACAGTAATGACTTCTCAAGGTTAAAGTCCTATTTAAAAATTTTTGCGATTATATCCAAGATTTGCTTATAAAAGTGTATAATTAATAAAAAAGTTCGAGGAAATCCCGTGAAATCGCATACAATCAAGAGAGTTGGTATTGTCTTAAGACCATCATCACCTGAACTAAAAGAGAGTTATTTCAAACTTGAGAAGATTTTTACAAAGTATGATATTGAAGTGACCATAGAGAGTATTAGTGGTGCGATGATAGGAATAATGGGAATGAACTTTGAGAATCTCTGCCAAAAGTGTGATGTTTTGGTTACACTTGGCGGTGATGGTACACTTATTTCCACTGTTAGACGCTCTTTTAAGTATAATGTGCCGGTTTTTGGTGTTTATGCAGGTAATCTTGGATTTTTGGCAGATATAAACATTGAAGAACTTGAAGATTTTGTCGCACATTTGGTTAAAGGAGAGTATAGAGTTGATGAGCGAGCAATTTTAGAGGCGAAGTTTCAAGAGAATGACAATGAAGTAACACTCTATGCGTTTAATGACATTGTTATTACGCGTCCATCGGTTTCAAATATGATTCATATAGAAACATTGGTTGATTCAAAAGCTTTTAACACTTACTATGGAGATGGTGTGATTGTCTCAACGCCAACGGGCTCAACGGCTTACAATCTCTCTGCAGGTGGACCGGTACTTTTTCCTCTGACAAATGTTTTTGCACTTACACCAATCTGTCCACATTCGCTCACGCAGCGTCCTGTCGTGCTTCCCGGAGAATTCTCAATTGAGATGAAGACAATACAAGACAGAGCTCTTGTCATCATAGATGGGCAGGATAAACATGAGCTTGAAGCTGGAGAGAGCATACATATTCAACTGGCACGTAAGACCGTTAAACTCATTCATAGAGAAGAGTTTAACTACTTTGATGTACTTAAAGAGAAACTAAATTGGGGAGATTAATTGATGTTGATGTGAGAAGAACTTGCTGAGTTTTTCTTGATCATATTTTTGATTTGAGTAATGGAGTAGGCTTTTTGCGACTCATTTTCACCAAGCAGATCAAAACGGATCTCAATAGTGAGTTTTCCAAGTGCTTCTGAGAGTTGCTCCGTGTCATTTAAGAATGTTCCATCTTTTGAGATTTGTGAAACTACGTTTAAGAAGTTTGTATATTCGTTTAAAACACTCGGTGATGCAAAAATAGCAAGTCTATGTGTAACAAACTGCAGCTTTGTGATGTCTGCTTCATTGAAACTGCTCTGCGTCGCCATATCTTCCATCAAATCAAGTAGTTTTTCATATGTTTGCGCTTTTAAATCCAAAAATTTTATGTTTTGTTCTTTTTCTATCTCTACAGCTGTCTGTTTGTTTAAAAGCAAAGCAGTAATAAAAACCGTTGCAATGGTACCTAAGATGATAAGCACTATCTCTTGAGTAAATGGTGTCGAGTCTGTTACTTTGTATGCATAACGTAAGTAGGCATAACCTGCTACAAGTGTTAAAAATGTAAGTATGAGATAAGAAAATTGTTTTGTAATATTTGACATATCAACTAGCCTTCTGTTTTTTGCAAATTATATCTAAAAAAGTGTTTTTTACTCCATAAATGCGGCACTCATATAACCAACTACCTGAGATTTATCTCCACTTGCATCAGCACTTGTTCGGTAATCAAGCAGAGTAGGAGAGAGACCTCTTGCTTTTGCAGCAAGTAAAATGGCTTCTACTCCTATTTTTCCGCAGGCTTCACACCCTTCGTGTAACTCTTGTGGATTGAGCCTTACAACCGCATCAAGACATATGCTATCGAGCTTATTGGCTTTTTGGATGTCATAATAGTGGCTAAGATCGGTACTAATAACTACAACAGTATCTTTATCTTCTAAAAGATAGTTGATAACTTTTGACAAACGTATAGGTTTTTCGTTTCCATAGACAAACTCAACTACAGAAGCCTTTGGTAGATAATACTTTATAAAAGGCATCTGTACCTCAGTGGAGTGCTCTGCGTGAGCATCTCTTTGAAAACGAAGACCAAACTCTTCTATCATCTCATTGGCCAGAGATTTGTCTATTTTTAGATCTCCCAGTGGTGTTTCAAAGGTATCAAAGAGAGAGACAGATGTAGAATCTACATAGACTCTATGACTTGGACCGATGACGATGACACGCTTTGCATTTGTATTTTTCAGAAGACGAAAAGCGATATTTGCCGTAAAGGCAGAATAAATATAGCCTGCGTGAGGCACAATGATGGCACGAGGTTTTAGTGTGAGTAAACTTTTGTCTTCTATGGCACTATTTATAATCTCATTATAATGTATGAACATTTTTACTATTTCATCTTGGCTTGCCGGATAAAACTGCCCGGCAACTACATCTTTTCTTATGCTCATCTCCACACTCCTTCTATAGCTTTGTTGCATTTTGGACAATGTCCATCAACTAAACTGTTTTGAGCAATGGCATAGCCCGTTCTATCAATTAGTAAAGTATTACAGTCTGGGCAGTAAGTATCACCGTGAACAGGAACATTTCCCATGTAAACATACAAAAGTCCGGCATCTTTAGCAATTTTTTTCGCACGTTCTAGCGTATGAAGTTTTGTATATTGATGATCTTGCATTTTATAATCAGGATGAAAAGCGCTCAAGTGCCAAGGTATATGCACACCCAAATCATTTGCGATGAAACTTGCCATTGCTTCTAAGTCTGCCTGTGAATCATTTTCACCCTCAATAAGTAGAGTAGTTACCTCTACCCAGATTCCCTCACGCACCATACTTCGTAGTGTATCTTTGACAGCTTCAAGCCCGCCTTTGAGAACTTTTTTATAGTAGGCTTCATCCCAGCTTTTAAGATCAACATTGGCTGCGTCAAGCCATGAAGCCATATCTTTTACAACTTCAGGAGATTCAAATCCGTTGGTGACAAAGATGTTTTTAAGCCCTTTTTCTTTTGCTATAACTCCGATATCTTTGGCATAAGGGTAAAAAATTGTAGGTTCGTTGTATGTGTAAGCAATAGATGAAGCACCACTCTCAATCGCCATTTCTACCATTCTCTCAGGCAAAATAGTAACACTTGTATCAACAGAGTGTTCTTGAGATATCTGCCAGTTTTGACAAAACGGACACTTGAAGTTACAGCCGACCGTTCCAAGTGAGAGTGCAGTAGTGCCCGGTAGGAGATGATAGAGCGGTTTTTTCTCAACCGGATCAACATTGAGAGCGCTTGGGTGACCATAGACTAAAGTTCTAAGTTCACCATTTTCATTTTTATTTACTCCACAAACTCCAACTTGATTCTCACTAAGTTGGCAGTAGTGTTGACATAAAAGACAGACAATTTTTTCTTTTTGAGGTAGTGTTTTGAAGTATTTCATATCTTCCTCCTCTTAAGAGTATTATACTACATTTTATTCAGTAACAGTTAAAGATAGTCGATAAGTCCCCGCTATGGTACTTATTGGTTACTCTGTCTTGTTAGAATTTGAACTTCTTAGTAACTTTTGAAATAGTAACTCTTCTACATTTTGTCTTGAATCAAAAATAGCCATTATATAAACAGTATCATTATCAACTTTATACATAATTCTCCACGGAGAACTAATAAGTTCTCGGTACATTGTAATACCTTCTTTTTGAAGTTCAGGCACAACTCTACCTCTGAGTGGGAAGAAATTGCTCGAATTAGTTTTCTTTTTTATCTTTTGATAAATTTCTCTTGCAAGAGTTGGAGAATTTTCTTTGATATAGGCAACAATATTTAAAAGGTCTTCTTTAGCATTTGAAGTCCATTGAACTTTATATGTTTTACTCATCTTTTAAGAAGTTCTTCAACAGATTCAAAAACATCCTCTTGTGAATGCAGATTTCCATTTCGAATATCTTCTTCAGCGAACGAAAGAAGTTTCAATATAGAGATAGCATTTCTCATATCTTCATAACTTTTTGGATCTTGTATAACAGCTTTTGCTTCGCCATTTTGAGTAATAATCATCGGTCTATGTGTTTCGTTAATATGTTTTAGAACATCAGCAGCTCGACTTTTTAAGTAAGTAACAGGTTTTATATCTTCAACAATCTGCATAAAATCTCCTTCAGTCCTTTTATTGTACCAAATTAAGACTTAATGTGCAAATGTGAGGCTACTTATTCGCTACTATATTTGTTATGTGTTTAATCATATGCCTGTTGTCGATGTTTAAAATCAACGACAGCAATAATAAGTTTATCATCTTCAATCAAATAAAACAGTCTATAATTGCCAACTCTATATCTATAATAACCTTCAAGTTTACCTTTAAGTTTTTTTATATTTACCCCATAGTAAGGATTTGCTCGTAGTTGAGGGTAAACAAAATTTTCTATTTTTGCATAAAATTTTTTATCTATTGCATCTTTTAACTTTAAAAATGTTTTTGTTTCTGCAATTTGATATTTAGACAATTGTGTAATCACCATTTTTTAAATCATCTAAACCATTCATAAGGTTTTGTACAAGTTCTTTATCATCCATAATTTCTTGCATTTCATCATTATCTACAAACTGTGAAGATGTTAAATATTGCATTGTCGCAAACTCTATAAAGTTTGAAAGATTTCTCTTTTGACCATCTGCTGCAAGTTTAATCATGTTGTAAACTGAATCATCTACTCTCATTGTTACTGTTTTCATAACAACTCCTTCTTGAATATTTATATTTACTATTATATTCAATTTTATTCATAATGTCAATGTGTTTGGATATACATAACGGTTGAAGATAGCCAATAAATTGCCGCTAGGTAATGTATTGGTTACTCTGACTTGTTAGACTATTAGTAAACTTCTTTTCTATGAGCAATTCTAATGAGAGTAATTACTAAAATATCATTCTCTTTTAAATACACAATTCTATAATTTCCAGCTCTTTTTCTGAATTTACCTTTATGTTTACCTTTTAAAGCTTTATCATTTGAAAAATTTCCTACTTCTAAATCTTTGATTTTTTCAAAGATAAGTTTTTGATTTTGTGTATCAATCTTTTCTAACTCTTTAAAAGTAGCTTTTGGAACAATAACTTTAAACATTAGTTTAGTCCAAGTCTTTTGGCTACCTCTTCAAGGGAATAGACCTCAGTTTTTCCAGCTTTTAGTTCATCTATGCGTTTATCTGAAATCATTTCATCTAGTGTATCAAAATAAGTACTAACAGCTTTCTCAATAATGTATGTACGAGAACGTTCAAGCTCTTGCGCATAAGAATCTAAATCAGTTAGTAATGTCTCATCCATTCTAATATTTATAGCTTTTTTCATAACGTATCCTTTTGTATCTACATTATACTACAAATTTCTGTAAAATTCAAATGGAGTCTAACGGTTGTCGTGAGAAATACGAATCCCCGCTAGGGTTCGTATTTCTCTCCTCGTACTTGTTATGTAGTTATGCCCACCAGCGTGTTGCTAAATCAATGATTAACTCATTTGTTCTCTTATCTAAATCACTTTTATTAAACACTTTTGTTGAAGAAATTCTTGTAGCTAGTTTTTTTGTTACCAAAAATATACTCTTATCGTAACCTTTAATCTTCTCAACTAAATCTTTATTTTGGATTGAACTATTGATACTTTTCTCTAAAATAGTTAAATTACCTATTATTCCTTCAAACTCTTCAAATTCTTCTTCATCTTTAAAGCCATAGCTTTCTGGAGTAAATTTTGGAGTTTGTGATAAAACATGCTCTATCGTTGGATTTGTTTGCATTACTTCTTTTAACTCATCTATCGAATATTCAGCTTTAGCTAATCTTTCAGAGTAATCAATAAATAACAATCTTAATAATCCTGTATTACCATAATAACTACGGTAAGATAAATCACTTTTAAATCTTTCATTATTTATTTCAAATGAATTAAACCAAACCAAGTGTTCTTCAAGTTCTGATATATCCCATTCTTCATTATTGAGACTCCATGCAACTTGACCTATTTTTTTCTTTCCAGCATATTCTCTTATTTTTAAGACCCGTACATCAATAATTTCAATCATATCAATTACTGTGATTTTCTTTTCAGGTAATATGTTATCTAATAACTTTAATTTTTCTAGTTGCATAATAACTGGGTAGTATACAGCTGACATACCTAAAATATTAAAAATTTTATAATATCTAGTTTCTGTTTTAGTCTTATTTATTACATTATTAAATGCTTTAGTAAACTCTAATAAACTATCTAAATAAGATTTTAAATACTCTTCAAGTTCTTCAAACTGCTTATTCTTTCTAAAAGTCATGAGTTTACTTTTAACATTATCCATAACTTGCGAAACGGTAGGGTCATAACTTTCGCTTGAAAAAGTTATATGGTGGTATCTTAAAATATCATCTTCATTAAATTGTTTTGAAGCAATAATATTTATACCTTGTTTTTCCCCTGTTAATTTAATATTATCATATAATTCAAATATCTCGCCAAAAGTTTCGTTAATAATATGATCATATTTTTTATCTAAATATTTATTTGAAAAATAAAATAATAGACTTTTGATTTTATCCATTCTTGTTAAATCTTTTCCTCTGTCATTAACAGTTTGAAATATTCTAATGGCATCACCTTCATCATCTTCAATAAATTCTAAAATTTGTAAATTTTCAATTGCTCTCAAAAATTGTTTTTTATTTTCTATAATATCATCAACAGTATTTTTAATTTCTTCATATACTTCAGTAAGGTATCTTTGACTTCGACTTTTAGGTTCATCTATCTCAGATTCTTCCAGAAGTTTAAAAAAATAATTTGTATCTCTACTTAAAGGAGTTAGTTTATATTTTTCATAATTTCTATCAAAAATATAAAGTCTTTTATAGTAATCCACATCTTCTTTGTCTTTTAATCTTAATATCAATACATTCATCATCATTAATATCGTTGTCAATCTTTGTTGCCCATCTACAATATTGTAACTATCTTGTATTCCTGTTTTAGCCAAAACTACAGTTCCTATATAATGGCTTGAATTAGTTTCAAGAGATTCATTTATATCTTCAATTAAGTCTCTTACATTTTGTTTTTCCCAAGCATAACTTCTTTGATATTCGGGAATATTTAATATTTTTCCAATAAAAAACTTTTCTATTGTTAATTGTTGATTTGCCATTTTATTTCACCTTTTGATTTATATACATAACGGGGGCGCGGGTGAGTGACGACGACATTTGAAAGTTTGGTTTCGAATGTTGTTGCTCACTCCTTCCGCTTGTTGCCTGGCGCTGATGCGCTGGGTAACAAGCGG
>Ga0256837_1000509_pt1 | contig 32179 bp, 35 predicted proteins | sample 4562384metaG_FD_185976 | JGI IMG/M metagenome (GOLD analysis project Ga0256837, IMG submission 185976) | Hydrothermal vent microbial communities from Guaymas Basin, Mexico - 4561-384 | ecosystem: Environmental > Aquatic > Marine > Hydrothermal vents | place: Mexico: Guaymas Basin | collected... | reverse complement strand
GCATCATACTTTGCATATTGTGGTAGAAATACAGTAAGAGAACTTAACCTACTTAAAGATGACTTTGATCAAAAAGCATTCGTACCAGCTAGAATGTATGCAGCTACAGGAAACTTAGCTAAAGGTGAAGTAGGAGCAGTACATAGTACAAGATTTATCCAAGCTGAAAGAATGATGAAATATGACGGTGCAGGTAAGAAAGTAGGAGCTAACCCTACAGGAGGATGGAAGTATACTCACCTAACAGCAACACAGGCTGAGAGAAGAGGACATGCAGCAGAAGAAGCAGATTACTATGATGGATTACCAATCATCTATGTAACTAAAGGAGCATTTGCTACTATCGGTTTAGAAGGTAAAGGTAAGATTAAATTCTTAAGTAGAAAACCAGGAGGTACACCAGATCAACAAGATCCGTACAGCTTACAAGGTATTTACTCATTCAATTTCTTTGCAGGATCAATTGCATTAGAACCTGAAAAAATGTGTAGAATTGTACATGCAACTAGATTCTAATATCTAGCTTCCCCTTAGGGGAATGATTAAGACATCACTAGATGTTTTAACAATTCAACTAAAGGCAGATAATATGGCAAAAAGAACACAAGAAGAATTACTAGAAGATTTAAAGAAAAAAGCAGATATGTTAGGTATTGAATATGCACCTAATATTGGATTTGAGAAACTAAAAGAAAGAGTAGAGGAAAGGTTAAAGGAAACTGAAACAGTAAAAGAGAAGAATGCAGATATCAGTAAACAAGTACATGATGAGATGCATAAACCTATCTTAGCTAAAGTTACAGATTTAGATCCTTTATATAGTGGAGAACCTACTATTTTAATTACAGTAGGTAATGCATTCAGTAAAGTAGGATGTATTGTTAAGAAAGGTACAGAACAAATTATTCCACAAGCAATAATTAAAGCCTTAAGAGCTAAGACTATGGTTACATGGGAAGAACAGATCCATCCAGTAACTAAAAGACCTACAGGAAATAAAGTAGCTAAAACTTCAAAAAGATTTTCAATCGAAATTATCAACGAAAATCCTAAACTTAAATAAGGACTACTATGGAAGCCTACACAGTAGATAGGGAATTAGAGAGTACAGAAATACCCTCTACTGTTGATATATCAATCAATGACTTAACATCAAACGTACAAGTAAACAATGACGGTAACCTTATCGGAGATGGTTCATTTGATAAGTTAATGGAGACAGTAGAGAAGCATATAGCAAAACAAGTAGATGATGGAAAAATAACTACAGAAGCTTATGCTGAAGTATATTTAAACAGTTTAGTTAAAGTGTTAGATGTAGCTAATATGTTTGTACTAGAATCTAAAGTTAAGAATTACCAAATACAAGAGATAGTAGAGAATACTAAACTTGCAGGTAGTAGAAAGTTACTTACTGATAGTCAAACTGCTACTGAAATGGAAAACACAGAACTAGTTAAAAGTAATAGATTACTTGTTGAGAATCAGACTAATGCAGAAGCAGAAAATGCAAAATGGATTAAAAGCAAGAAATTGCTTACAGATAGTCAAATCAATACTGAAGTAGAGAATACAGAATTAGTTAAAAGTAGAAAAATACTTACAGATAATCAATCAGCATTAGAAGCAGCAAATGTTAAATTAACTGATAGTAAAAGTATACTTACAGCTAGACAGTTAGATAGAGAATCAGCATCTATAGATTTAATAGAAGCTCAAGTAGAAGAACTTAGAAACTATAAGAGTAAAGAGTATGAAGCTAGAGTAGCACATACATTAGAGTCTATAGAAGAGATTAAAACTAAGAATGATTTAACTAGAAAAGAGATTGAAGATGTAGATCATAAGATCTTATTTACAGATAGTCAAACTAACCTAAATCAAAGACATTTAGCTAGTCTAGATATAGAAGATGCTCTTAAAGCTAAACAAGTAGATACAGAACTAAGTAGAGTTAGACTACTTAATGTACAAAGTGATGCTGAAGCAGCTAAAGCAGCATTAACTTTAGAACAAGTAGAAAATGTAAAAGCAGATACAGATAAAGTAATAGCATCTATACACTTACTTGATAAACAAGCTAATGAAATAGATAGTAAAATTGATTATACTAAAGTACAGATGGATAGTATAAAAGTAAGAGATGACCTTACTAGAGTAGATATAGAGTACAAAACAGCTCAAACAAATTCTATTGAAGTACAAGATCATTTACTTACTGCACAGATAGCTACTGAGAATGTTAGAGTAGATGAATTAACAGCTAGAGCTAATCTAATCACTAAACAAATAGAAGTAGAGACTGAAAAAGTTAATGAAGTTAAAAATAGAAGTGAATTGTTACTATCTCAAGTAGGAGAAAGCAATAGTAAAATTAAACTGATTACTGCACAGACAGATACTGAGTTAGTATCAAAAGATACAGAAGAAAGTAAGAAAGCTCTAATATATGCTCAAACAAGTAATGAATTAGCTAAGAGAGATAATGTTAAATCCCATACTGATTTACTTAAAGCACAGAAATCTGTAGAGAGTAGGAGAGCAGCACTAGTTACTAGTCAGATAAATACTGAAGATCAGAAAACTGAATTAACTAAAATGGAAGTAAATAAAACATTATCAGATACAGCTTTAGTAGATAAGAGTATAACTCTAACAGAAAAACAAAAAGAAGAGTTAGATAGTAGAATATCTAAATATGTTGCAGAAACTAATTCTTTACTTAATGAGAGAAAACAATTAACAGAAGCTCAAACAGCTAAGGTGAATAAAGATAGTGAAGAGATAACTAGAAGAATAGAATCTATGGATTATCAAGATGCTTTAACTAATGCTCAGATAACAAGAACTCAAACAGAAGAGATCTTAACTAAAGCAAGAGTAAATGAAGTAGGAGCTAAAATAGATCATACTAAAGCAGAGATTGATAGTATAGTAAACTATAAGAATAACAATATCCATTCTAATACTTTACATAATTATGCTAAAATTAGATCAGCTGATTATCAAAATGTATTATTAACTAAACAAGCAAAAGTAACTGAAAAGCAACAGAACTTAATAGAAAGACAAACTAAAGGGTTTGATGATGATGCCAAACTTAGATTACTTAAAGAAGTTTTAGGTAACTGGTCAGTAGCTTATTCAGTAGCACAAGATGAAGTTATACCAGATTCAGTTAAAGCAAACCCAATAGATAGTGTTACTAAGAACTTATTCGATAGTTTAGGTGTTGAAAAACAAAATGATCCATTAGGTGAAAGTTAAAAGGAAAATTATGACTAGAGTAGGAATTAAGAAAACTATATTACAATTTATAGAGGAGGAGTATGGTACTCCCTCTTTAGATGAATCTAAAAAAATAGTAGATATGGGTATGGATAGTTTTAGTATAGTAAGTTTTTTTCTACTTGTAGATAATGAATTTCATATATTTAGAGATGTAGAAGAAGGTACTGATCCTTTCTCTACTATCGATATAAACAATATAACGTTAAAAGAGGTAATTGATAAATGTTTCTTAATGAATACAAAATAATAACTCCTAGTATACTAAAAGATGGGTATATGGCTATTAAAGATTTTGATGGTAAAGATATAACTAAATATACTATAAATAAATTAGGTGAGATAACTACAGAAGGTACTAGAGTAGCTTTACTTTATCTAAGTGGAGGATATCCTTTAGATGACAATGAAACATACCTAACTGATGAAAGTAAGTTAAACTTTGATAGGAAATGCATACCTGATACTTTAGTGTATAAGAAATCTATAATAAAGAATTTAGGTAAATGGGTTAATAACATTAAAGGTAATATTGTATATACAAGTTTAGTTTCTAATACTTGTGCTACTGGAGTATATGCTATAGAACAAGCTAAATTCTTGTTAGAAGCTAATAAAGTAGATGAGGTAGTGATAGTAGGTGAAACTAAAATACATTATAATGTTATGAGACTATTTAAAGAACATAGAATACCTTTAGTTTTAGGTGAAGGTGCAGTAGTGTTTAGGTTATCTAATAAACAAAAAGGATACTATATAGAGGATATCAAAACACATTATGCTTTTCATACTAATCCATTCTATGTATCGGCTAAAGAGTATGCTAAAGTATTAAGTCCTGCAGATATAGTTAAACCTCATAGTACATTTACAGAAGTAAATACTAGAGCAGAAGACTTTTTAGATAAGTATGATACTGTTATTACCTATAAACAAGATATAGGACATACTTTAGGTATATCTAGTTTATTAGAAACAGGTATGTTATTAGAAGACAATCATTTAGTAAATAAGAAAGCAATAGTTATTGCATCTGGTATGGGAGGATTTTATGGTAGTTTCACAATTCAAGATTACACATAAACTATATAGAGTAGAAACATGTACAAGTAAAGAAGATACTACTAAACTAATACATACTTTTCTACCTACTTACTCTATAAGAGAAGATAGTGAATTATATATTCCAAGACTATTACTATCAATAGCTTCTAATACGTGTTTTAAACTGTTAGATGAAAACAATAAAGTATTAGGAGTTATTAGCTATATAATTAAAGGACATACAGCTGATATGGTATTCATAGGTATAACTAAGAAGTTAGATAAATTAGCTATAGTACTTTTCTTTTATGCAACTATTAAAGACACCACTATTAAAAATATGCTAGTAAAAGATCATGATAATATAATATATTTCTCTAGTTTTAGTAAAAGGTATACTAATAAAGCTATTATAGATATACCTAAAGTAAAAGAGTACTCGATAAAAGCAATAAATAATTTAAGTAAAGTTATAGAATGGCTGCAGTAGTTAATGTAATAGAAGATACTTATCACGCTGTTAATAAAGCAACTCAAGAAGCGTATGATGCAGTAAAAGATGCTGCAGTTTTTGTATGGCAAGATGTAATATCTGCTTCAGTAGAAGTAGTAATAGGGTTATTCGGTATTGAGGATGAAGACGTAGTATCTGTAGCATTAGGTGTAAATAGAATTTTTAAAGATGATTACAGCATAAGTAAAGACGTAGTAAGAGCTAAAACAATAGAGATTAGAAATCCTGATAGAGTAGATGCTTTTAAAGATGAATTTCTAGCTAATATAAAAATACCTTCTGGTAGATTAAAGAAGTTTTTTAACTACTGTATAGATAATACTGATATAGGTACACCTCAATTAGACTTTTCTAGCTCTGGAGCTAATAGTGATGTTATACAAGAAAAATTAGATAGCGTAGAAGATCCAGATGGACAATACATTAGGTTCTATCAAGCTAAACAGATAGATGCTTTTACTTTATGTAGATTTAAGATGAGAGATAGCTATAGCTATGAAGGTTATAGAGATGGCTTTACTTATAATGATCATGAGGATTACGAAATAGAAGCTATTACTGTAAACTCTAACAGTATGGATATTGATATTAGACGTAAACATCTAACTAAGTATAAATATTATAATCTAACTAAAACTCAAGCAGAAATAGAAAAAGGTCATGAAATTTACTATATAAAATTCAAAGGTTCTAAGTACGAAGAAGGTACTAACTTATCTATTAGTTTTGATGGTATAGATATTGATATAGATCCAGATGCTAATACTAGATTAGAAATTATGTTAGATTGGATAGAGCAATATAACGATCAATCAGATAGAACTTTTGATATATGGGTAGCATATGAAGATACAGAAGATGATATTGATTACGTAAAATTATTTTTAATATCTGTAAACAAGAATGAAGATATAAATGATCTAACTGATGATTCTTTTACTATACAACAACAAGATGATGATAGTTTCTCTATTTATGGTACAACCTTATTGATGGATTCAGAAGATGATAATAAAGGAAATGCTACTTTTACAGGTATAAAAATAAAAGAATATATAGCTAATGAGAAATGGGAATATCCTGATGATCCTACTAGTACAACTAGTAAATATACTAGATTAACTAATATCGACATAATTGCAAGTGATGAGACTCTAAATGAGAATGTAGATGTAGTATATGATAATACTGTAGAAGAGATAACTTATACAGATAGTACTACTATAATAGAGAATTATACGTTTAATGAAGATGACTTATATTTATACTTTGAATTTAGTGAAGATGAAGACTCTAAAGATAAATTTAATATATCTTTATATAACCTTACAGCTAACGATGAAGAAGACCTAGCTCTAACTAGAAACAGTATAAAGGTACTAGATACTATGCCTGTAATCATTATAAGAAATAATGGAGAGTTCTGGGATAAGGATTATGATGAAAATGTATATAACTCACAAGTTAAGGCTTGTAAACTATTAGGTACTGATTACGATGATCTTATGGATAACCTAAAAAATAATGAAGATATTGATAAGGTGTTAGATGCTTATATATGGTTTTACATACAACCTAATGATCCAGATGAAATAGTAAGTAAATACTTATATGTTATGACTGAATTTATTCATAATCAAGATATTTCATGGAGTAATGAAGATTTAACTATTACGGATAAACAGTTACTACCTTATAGATATAAGAATATAGATTGTGTATTGGTATGGGATACTTTAGATAAAAGCTATGTGGATAATGCTAATAAAGGTGGTAGAATTTATGAGCATGAAATAACTGATGATTACCTTAAAGTACGTAAATGGGTAAATGATACTTCTTATTTTGAATATACATTTAATGCTATATGTAGTATGGTATTTATAACTAATGGGGAATATAAAGGTATGGTTAATGGTAGCCCTACATCTGATAACTTTCCTTTCCCTATAGCTTATAGTATTATATCTGAATTTACTCCTATAGAAAGAAATCAAATAATGTATAAGTCATTAAAGCTTTGCACTAATGCATTAGATGTACAGCATTTAGCTTGGTATCAGACAGAAGAGTTTGCTGTATTTTTAGAGGTATTAACAATAGTTATTATAGTAGCTGTTAGTATTTTTACATTTGGTGCAGGTACTCAAGCAGCTATAGCTATAGGAGAAGCTTTATTGCTTATGATAGCAGTAAAGAAGACTATAAAGTATATAAATAAGAATGTCAAAGTACCTTGGCTTAGAGCAGCTTTAGATGTATTGGTATTAACTTTAGCTTCTATGGCAGGAGATTGGAGTGATATAATATATGCTATTACTACTACTGCTGCTATTACAGCTTATGGAGTACAGACTTATTATCAAGCTAAGACAGAGATAAAACAAGAAGAACAAGAAGACTTCTTAGAAAAAGCAGAAAAACGATTCGAAGAAATGTATAACAAGTTCGAAGAGTTAAATGATAGTTATCTAACTACTGACTTCTTAGCTTGGTTAGAACAAACAAACGGTATAGCTAAAATAGTACCTGAGTATACTCCTTTAGATAGTCAAAGATATAAAGCTATATCTATGCAAACTGACTATGCTTTATTGTTCGATACTACAAGTAAAGTACAAGTAGATTTACCTCGATACTAAGTTAGAGTATAATTATAAATAAAAGTAAAATAAAAGGATGAATAATGGGAAATAGAAGCAGTATAATAGACCCTACAAGTGATGAAGCTTTATATGGATATGTATTACCTGATACAAGTAATACAGATGGAGTAGTCGTAGATACAGGAGTACCTGTTTCTAATACTTTGTTTAATAACCCTGATCTAGCACATGCTGATATGATTAACGGAATTAATAAGGATTACGGTTTTACTTATAATCCTGAACAGGCTACGACTATACAAGAGAATAGATGGTTAAATAAAGATTTTGGAGGTTATGGAATAAATCCACAAGAAGCTTACCAAAATGGAGGATATAGTAGTACAGATAATCTTTCTTCTTCTACTCCTTCTCCTACACCTAAAACTGATTGGGCTAAGAATTTACAAGCAGGAGCAAGTGTAATAGGAGCAACAGCAGGTATAGCTAATGCATATTTAGGTTTTAAGAACTACGGCTTAGCTAAGAAGCAATACGCATTCCAGAAAAAGATAACTAATAGAAACTTAGCTAACCAAGCATTGTTAATAAATGAACAATTAGATAGGAGAGCTAGAGTAGGTAATGCTTTAGCAGGTAATACTTTAACAGCTGAAGAGAAAGCAGCAAGATTAGATAGAGCAGCTAGAAACCATGTAGATGGTTCTAGTATTTAATAAGGATATGATATGCAATGGAATAATATAAGAGCTGATTTTAGTGATTCTAACCAATTAAGAGCTATAGCAGCTAATCAAGTTAATCAAGGTATAACTACAGCAACTGACACATTAACTACTACTGCTGAGTTATTTAGACAAGCTGAACAAGATAAATTAGCAGAGTTAGAAAGAAGACATAGAATGCTTATAGCTGATAAAACTTTAGAGTTAGAGAATGAGAAATTTGCTGAAACTGAAAGAGTGAATGACTCTACGATTAACTTAAATGATGCTAATATAAACCAGATAAAACACAAAATTGTCAATGACGATAATACGACAGCAGCAGAACTAAAAGTGAAAGATGCAGAAGCAAATGCAAAGAATGCTCAAGCAAAAGAACTTAATACTTTATCAGGGCTTTACTCGGCTCAAACAAATAAAGTTAAAACAGATACAGATATAGCTAAAAAGAAGCAAGAAGAGTATGAAAAATTATTAAAAAAACAAGAAGAAGATAGAATCTTAAACAGAGATCTTAAAAGACAAAAGCAACAGTATGATGAGCTTAAATCTGATGGTAGTCCTGCTTGGGTTATAAGGAAAGTTGATGGAACAACTATTATGGAAATGGTACCAGGTAAAGTATGGCTTAACGGAGAAATGATAGATAAAGATGCATATAAGACTGAAGTAAACTTAAACACTACAAAGAAAATAGCAAAAGCAAATGAAGATGCTTTTAATATTATAAATAAAGATATAGGTGTTGATCCTAAAACAATAGATAAAGCAGTAAACCATAATAACGATTTTTTCAATAAAGGACTTGGTAAAGGAGATAATTACTATATCAATAGTAAAGCCTATAAAAACGTGATAGGTACATTAACTTCTAAGTTTAAAGGAGATATACAAAATATTAAACTTATAGTAACTAATGGGTTAGTATATGACCCTGATACAGGAGGTGTAGGAGTTCCTAAAGAGTATGTAAAAACAAATGGTAATTTCGTATCTACTATACATAGAGATGCATTTTTGGTAGAATCATATGTTAAAGCTAATGGGGGTAACTTAAAAGATCCTACTACTAAGTATAAGTATATCAATAATGGACTTAGCGTTTTAGGTATTAAAGATAAAAATAAAAGAAAGAATATATTAAATATTTTAAATAAACGTTTTAAATAAACGTTCTGGAGAATGATATGGATGAAACAATCGATTTAAACGGAATACAACCTACAACGGTATCTAAGTTAAAAGAAAAAATGGATAAACAAGCTATAGCTTATATGAATAAGCTAAATGATAGTGTAAAGGTTATAGATCCTATTGAAGAAGCTTATAAGAAAGATGTAAGAGATATAACTAAAGCTTATGAAAACAATCCAGAAGAAGCAAAAAAGCATTTAGATTTAGCTAATGCTTATCGTGAATATAGTATTATAGCCAGAGAAAAGAATAACTTAGAACAAATTAATGCAGCTAATGTAAATCCTTATAAGATAAATGAAGGAATACTAGACCAAGAAATAGAAGGTATTAATACTAGAGAAACTAACTATAAAGACGCTAAAAAAGAAGATTGGTCTAACGTAGGTAAAAGAGCTGCTATATCAGTAGCTAAAGTTCCAGGAGCATTGGCAGGATATGTAGAGAAAGGTTTAGGTGCTTTAGCTGGTGCTTTAACTTTATCTAAAGATATAGAAGAACATTTTGATATTGCTGGAGACTATATCTTAGATAAAAATGACAAATTAGAGAAAACTTTAAATGAAAGATGGAATGTAGATAACTTCTGGATAAACAAATACAATAAAGAAAGTGCTGAATTAAGTAAGAACTCTACAGGATTTATAGACAGTTCTGTAAAAGGGTTTACTCACGGTATAAAAAGTCCTTTTACTGCTATGGCTGAAAGTGCAGGTGAGATAGCTACAATGATACTTACTCCAGAAGTAAAGTTAGCTAGTTATGCTACTCAATTAGCTAAAGGTACTAAACTTGTAGATAACCTTGCTAGTAAGGCTTTATTAAAGAAAGCTACTACAGATAGTGTAATAAATAAAATAGCTAAAGATGCAGCTAGTTTTAGTTTAAACGGTGTTAAAGGAGGAGTTAAATTAGTTGATAGTGCAGCTTCTAAAGGTTGGATTTTAGGATTTATGCATACTAATGAAGTTAATGAAGAATATAAGAAGATAACAGGTAAAGATTTAGATATGAAAACTAAATTGCAATACTTTGCTATTGACTCTGTTATTAGTGGAGCTGACTTCGATCTATTAAAAGCAGGTACTAAAGATGTTTTAAAAAGTGCTATGTTTACTGGTAGTAAAGATACTTTATTTAAACAATTAAATGTTCTAGCTAGTAAACAACCTGCTATAGTAAAAGCAATAGGATTGACTGGTATAGCAGCTACTAATATAGTAAAACCTTTTACAAAGATGACTGCTTCAGCAGCAGGAGAGTATACTCAAGAGTTTTTACAAGAATGGCATGATTACAATGTAAAAAATGGTAATGATTCATTTGCTCTACTTACAGGAGAAGCGTTAAAAGAAATAGCTGGAAATGCAGGTTCAGCAGCAGCTGGAGCAGGTGCATTGCATGCAACAGGTATAGCACCAAGTACTACAGTAAAATCTGTATTAGGTACTATGTCTTTAATTAAAGATGTAACAAACTATACTATAAGAAAACATCAAATGACTAATGCAGCTAGAATTGTAGATAACGATCATCTTAATGTTAAAGATGAACATAATAAGATAGCTGTTGAAGCTTTAAGAGAAACTAATAAGCAGAATAGAGCAATTTATGATAGGATATTAAGATCTAAAGACTTAACTAAAACATTAGACGAGTTAAGTAAAGAACATCCTGATAAGTCAGCTCTTTTCCAAGACACTGTAAAAGCTGTAAAAGCATCTAATTTAGATGAAGGAAAAGTAGCAACTCTAAAACAGTCTTTATTAAACCACATAAACCTTGAAGGTAAAACTATAGAAGAAACTAAAACATTTACTAATGAATTAAAAAGTAAACTTGAAGAGTTTAATATAGAAGATAATAGTGATAAGACTTTAGGAGAAGTAATAAGTCCTGATACTAAACAGTTACTAGAACATATAATAAAGAAAAGTAATAGTAAAGTAAATATGGAAGAATTACTTAAAGAGAAAGTATCTGAGAGTAGTATAAACCTTATCAAGAACACTATAGATACTTATGCTAAAGATATAGATAGTCTAACTAATAATGAAGATTTAACATATTCATTTTTAGATACATTAGAACAAGCAGCTATTAAATACAATGACATAATAACATCTAAACAAATAGAGTCTATTATAAATACTCCTCTTACAGAAAAAGAACAAAATGAAGTTAAAACTCATATAGCAAGTTTATTAGATAAAGCTGTATTTGACAATAACCAAGCCATAGTACAAATTAATGGTCTAAATAGACCTATACGTTTAGGTAGAACTAAGACTGGACCAGTTACAGTAAATGGTGTAAGAGTACATAACAATACACCTAACACTACTATAGTACATAACTTAATGAAAGAAGCTAAAGATAAAACTAAAGAGTTAGCTAGTAATCTTTCTTTAGATAAGTTAATAGCTTTAAAAGAGTCTTTAGATAATACTAAAGTAAATGAGGCTAATGAAGAGCAATTAAAGAGAGTAAAAGGTGTAGTAAATAAAGCTTTAGAAACTAAAGTAGATGCATATAATACTTTATTTGGTAAAAAGAATGAAACATTAACAGATGAGAATATTGATTTTGGTGATATTAAAATTAGTCCTGAAGTGTTTAAAGGAGAGAATGCATTACAAGAAGAAACTAATCCTTTAAAGCAGACTATCGTTAAACAGACATTCGCTAAAATAGCAGAAGGTAGTAGTAAAGAAGTACCTAATAAAGAAGTATTTGAAAGTACTATAGAAGCTTATGCAGATACTTCAAAATCAGAAATAGATTTAGAAAATACTCCAGATATTCAACAAACTGCACAAGAAGCAGTAAAGACTGTTATTAATGGAGATATAAGCTTAGATGGTAAGAAAGCTAAAGAAGTCATTGATGTTCTGAAGAAGGCTTTAGAAGTTGCAAATAAAGAACCTGAACAAAATAGGAAAGCCTACTTTACAGGTGAAGCACTTGAAAACTTAAGTAATGTATTACCTGAAAAAGAAAAAGCAATAGGGTCTAATATAGATAACATAGAAAAACTTTATGATAAATTAACAGGTAGAGGTGAGATAGATAAATCATTAACTAGAGATAATATTAGAGATACATTAACTAAAAAACAAAATAATCTAACAGATAAAGAAATAGATTTATTAACAGATTATATAACAGATTTAATAGCTAATAAGCCTAGTATGTTAAATAACTTGATATCTGATCCTTTATTATCTGCTTTTATAGGAGAGACTAAGTTTAAGAACAGTAAAGATTTCTACACAAAACTTACTAGTCATGTAAATAGACAATATCAGGCTCTATTGAACAATACTAATAAAACACATGTAGTAGATGCAGAAGTATTAAAAGCTGTTAAAGGACAATTAAAGAGTCTTAAGTCGTTAGTTAATTTTTTAAAAGATAAAGATATTCCGAACTTAAAACTACCTACAGAAAAAGAGTTATCACTATTAGATTCTAATATTAAATTATTAGACTTAAGTAGTAGAAATACTCAAGTAGGTTTAAATGATATAATTAGACAAGCTAAAGAGATTGCTAAGACTATTAAATATGCAGTTGAAAATAGCACTAAGACAGAAGAAGATAAAGGTACTGCAATGGAATATACAATATTAGATGAGAAAGCAGATAAGAAAACATTAGCAGAAATTTTTAAAAGACTAGATAAAGCAGGTATGATCTGTTAAGGAGATTAAATGAGTTGTATAACTAAAGAAGAGTTTGAGAAATACTTTACTACAATCGACAAAGAAGCTACTAAAGAGATGTTAGCTGAAATGTTGCATAGAAGACCTAAGTTCTCTATATGGGATATAAAAGCAGAAGACATTACAACATTAGTTAAAGATATAAAAAATAAAGTAGGATATGAAATAGCTTCTATACCTACTGTATTAGATAATATGACTAAAGTTAGAATGAAAAGACTATTCTGGGAAGGTAATAGAGAAGCTTTAAATGAAAGTTTTTATGATATATTTAGTAATGATATTAACGTAAAAGAAAACATTATTACTATGAAACATATAATAGACAGTATAAGTAGTGAATTAGCTAAAATAGATAATGAAGGTTTAGATGTAAATAGTATTATAAATAAAGAAACAGGTACTGTAAATATTCCTTTAGCTAGATTAGCTACTGTAATAGGTAGAGAGATAGCATATGCTCAAGGAATAGCAGCTAAAGAGAATGGTAAACTAAGTAAAGAAGAAGCTGCTTATAGAGAGATGTTATATTATAAGATGGGTATAGAACAGATAGAAAGATTAGAAAGACAGGGAATATTAAAAACTGGAGAATTGCCTGCAGTAAATGATTTCTATTCTGAAGAAACTAAAGGAAGGATAAGTGTAACTAATATGCCTTCAGTATCTTTAGTATTAGATAGATCAATGTTTAATGCTGGAGAAATAGCAGATTTTAAAAAAGCCTTATTTAAAGGTTATAATGAATTAATGAGTAATAAATTATATACTGCACTTAATAGTACTATAAACCCATTAAGTAGATTAGTTAGAGAGACTTTAGTTACTTATCCTCCTAAAGAAAAACCTTCAGCTAAAGAATTAGCTAAGGGAGACTATATGAGAGTAACAGATCTTAATAAATTGTTTAGAGACATTATGGAGACAGTAGATCTTAAATTAGATAAATCTTTTACTGATATGCTATTAACATTAGCTAGAGAATATGAAAATAATATGGATAAACCTTTTAGTACATTCATTAGAGAGTCTAATTTACCTGAAGTAGCTAATATAGCCGAAGTATTAGGTTTACACGATACATACAGTAAAGCTAATAAGGTATCTACATTAGGTCAGAATGTGTCTATGATGAGTCCTGTAGAATCAGCAGTTAATTGGTTAATAGACCAAAAATTAGAAGAAGGTAGTTATCCTGAAGAGATTAAATGGTTTCCTACATATGCATTTGTAAGAAATGCTAGACTACACGACTTAAACAGTTTTCTTAATGCTCAGCTAGAAAAGTTTATTAGAGGAGCTATTAGATTAGGAGATCCTGTAACAATAGAAAAAGGAAGTATTGCAGAACAAGTTATGTATGCAGGTATAGAAGAGATATTAGGTATAACTAAAGATGATCAAACTACAGAACAAGCTGTAACAGATTTAGTAAACACTATTAAAAACTTAGATAAGAATAATAAAGATGATATATTTTATACCAAAGGTTTTGTTAATGCTATAGTAGAAGAGAAAGCTACAGAGAGAGCTTTATTAGATAAGATAGCTAGATTAATAAATACAGGTAAAGCATTTAAAGGACAAGTACCTACTGAAGTGTATAAAGCACTTGTAGGTATAGCAGACTTAGTAAAAGCTAAAGATAAAAGTGTAATTAATACAACATTTAATGTAGAACCAGATGCTACAGCTAGTGGATTCTCTATTATGATTATGCAGAAATTAAATACAGCTAACCCAGAACAGAGAGCAGCATTAATAGAACTAGCTAAAGGTTTAGGTATATTTAAAAGAGATAAAGATACTAAAACAGTAAGAGATCCTTATCAATTAGCAGAAGAAGGTATTAAAAAGATACTAAACAATGAAGTTAAATCAGATACAGAATTAGATTTCTTAGATGAAATAGATAATGATCTTAATGAAGATACAGATATTGAAAGTAAGAAAGAGAAGCTAAAAGACTTATTAGATAGTGGTATATTTAGAAATCTAAGAGATATAGCTAAAATACCTACAGTATCTCTTATATATCAACAATCGAAATCAGGAGCTAGAAGTTCAATAGCTAAAGATATAGCAGATGCTTTAATTACAGTTTTAGATAGAGGAGATGCAGAAAGTAGAAAGAAAGCAAATAAATATGTAGCTAAACTATTAGAGGATGAGCATCTACCTGAAAACTATATTCCTTTAGAAGACTCAGCACTAAAACGTAAACTTATTAAAGTTTTAAAATCTAAAGGTCATATTCCTGAAATCCTATACTCTATTATTGAAGAAGAAGCTAAAGGGAAATACTTTGAATCATTCGATGAAAGAACTAAAGCTATGTTTGATGTAGCTAAAAACTTATCTACTAAATTCAATATACCTTTAAAAATACTACCTGCTTTAACAGCAATAGAGTTTAATAATACAAGAAGAAAAACAGACTTTAAAGACTTAATGCAATATGGTATTCCTTTAATGAAAAGAAATAATGTTATAGAAGAAGTTACTGATGAGAACAGTAATCCATATCAAGTAATGAGAGTAGAAGAAGTACCTCTATTTACTACATTCGGTACATTAACTACTCACAGTACAGATGAGGCTATACTAGCTAAAGCAACAATAGCTACTAAGAAAAGAGTAGGTAAAGATTTTAATATATACGGTATTCAAGATGCAGTAATTGCTGATCCTAAGATAGCAGCTATATTTCAAGAAGAATATATAAAAGCTACTAAAGAAGTACTATTAAATTATGACACTAAAGAAGAATTACTTAGATCTATGGAATTAATGGTAGCTGAAATAGAGAGTAGAAAATTAGATGAGAAAGATAAAGAAAACTTAAAAGCAGCTAAGACTTTTATTGAAAGTATTAAACAAGAGATAGCAGAAGGTAAAGTACAAAAACAAACATTAATTGATTCTATGTTTGATGAGAGTAGTAGTTACTTATTTGGATTTGAAGTAAAAACAGAACCTAAAGAAGCTAAGACAGAACAAACAGTAGATAGTAAAGGTAAACCTACTGAACTTGTTAAAAAGTTAGCAAGTACATCTCCTTTAATAAAACAAGTAATGAATAATAATTTATTACCTAACATTAAGATAGATCCTAATATGAAAGAGGATGCTAAATACGATCCTACAACAGATACTGTATATGTAAAAGATGAGAGACTATTGACTAAAGAAGTAATAGAGCATGAGATTACACATGCAATAGTAAGTGGGTATATAAATGAAAGAGCTACTAAAACTAATTTCTACGAAACGAGTGATATTAAAGACAGTAAAGATATAAACTTAAACCACATTACAGCTGCTTTAGATTTACTATCTAAAACAATGAGTGATGATAGTGGAATGCAACACATTAAGTCTTATGAGAAATTACAAGATCAGATTAATGAGTTTGTTACTTTATATACAACAGATAAAGATTTTAGGGATAAAGTAAATAATCATTTAACTAAACATACAGAAAAGAGTAATAAGAAAAGATTAGGAGATAGACTTATAGCCCATTTAGCTAATATTGCATTTAGATTAAAAGCAGTATTAAAAGCTTTTATGAGAGGAGATTTTAAAAACTATACTGAAAGTAGTAAGTACAAAAAAGATATAACATTTAAAACTAAAGATGGAGAAGTAGTATTTAATCTTGATCCTGATTTATTAGCTAAATCTATATCATCTACTATAAATAAAGGGTTTCTACATAGAGCTATAAACTCTAAAACATCTAATGGTAATGTTATGTATAAAAACAAGAAAGTAGATGAAATCTATAAGGATGATCATCAGAACTACACACCAGAAAAGAGGGTAGATGATAGAATAGAACAAGCTACTCTTATTAGAGCAAATGAAGCTATTAGAGCTGCTTTTGTAGATAAAGGAGAAGCACTAAGTGTTAAAGTTTTAAAAGAGATACATAAGAAACTTAAAAGTAAGTTTCCTGTATATGCTACAGCTTTCGATAAGGTAATGGAGTTGTATGAAGAAAATACTCCTTTACAAAAAATATTACATTATACTAATATCAAACCTTTAGCTGATAGCAAAACTAAAAATGAACTATTATCTCTATATCAGAATATTATAGAAGATAGTAGTAGAATGATTGATGAAGGTATGGTTAGGTTTGAAGAAGCTACTAAAAACTTAACTAAAGAAGAAAAGAGTTTATTAGATAAAGTAGTTAGTAAAGTACCTTTACATAGTTACTACGATTTACCTGTAAATGTTAGAAATAAGTCTATAGAGAAAGCTTTAAATATGTACTCTAACGACTTTAGTAAAAGAGAATTTGGATTATTAGATGAAATAGCTGAGGTAGTAGTAAATAAGAAAGTAGGTAAAAACTTAGTATATAACACATATGAAATATTTGGTGATAACCATAATGCAGAAGCAGTAGTTACACTATTAAGTATTAAGAAATTAGCAGAGAAAGAGAAAATTACTACTGATAACGTAAAACAGTTATTAGAACATAAAGATTTAAAAAATATATTATCTGATAATGTATTAGCTTTAAGATCTTATACACATAAAGTGCATAACAATAAAGGTAATACTAAATCGTTAAGATATGTACATCAGACATTTAACAGAAAAATAGCTAAAGAGAAAATAGAAACTAAAGTTATAACTAAAGATGAATTAAGTAATTATGATTTAATTGAAGAGAATGGATGGAAGGTGTTAAGAAAACCTACAGATACTACTATAGGGATTATATACAGAAAAGTTTATGATGATGTAACTACTAAAGGTATTGGAACAGATGTTAGGTATAATCAACAAGATATTTATGTACCAGATCATATCATAATGAAATATAAACATAATCTAGAAGCTAATAATGTAGTTACGATAAATAGAGAATCTAAAAAAGAAAGAAAATTCAAGATAGTACTAACAGAAGAGGAAGAGAATACTTTAGGTTATATGACTGATGCTAAAGATGTAGTTATTAGATCTACACAACATATGGCAGTAGCTAATGACACTATAGTTATCAGGGATAGGCTATTAGAGGAATCTTTAACTATGAAGATAGATTCTCTTAGTGATCCTAAACTTAATACTTTATTAAATCTAATTAAAGCACAAGATGTAGATCATCCATACTTTATAAAATTAGGTACAGATTTACATTATGAGGATTTACCTAAAGAAGTAAAACAAAAATATATTCTTAAACCTAAAGTACTATCTAATGTACAGAACTTTAATGAAAATGTAACGTTAGTTAGAAAAGATGTAAGTTATTGGTTGTTAGGAGAAAGACAAGATAGTATTTTTAAATCTGAGAAATTAAGAATTGCTAGTAAAGTATTTAAACATATAGTATCTAGTGCTAAGTTAGGTATGGTTATAGCTAATCCTAAAAAGATTGGAGCTGATATTATTTCTAATAATGAGTATTTAGCGACTATGGGAGTACCTGTAACTAAGATAGCTCAATATGGTCATAGAATTATGAAAGAGATGGGAACATTAGATGAAGTAAGGTTAGATATGGTACTTAAAAGATATAAGTATAATATATTAAAAGAGTCTAGTGGATTTACTACAGAAGAGATTAGAAAAGCAGAAAAAGAATATTTAGAAGCTAGAGATAGATTTGATAATCATCCTATGGCTAATGCAGTTAAGAATGGGTTTATTAACTCTATTAGTTCAGATGTAATCAATAACTCATATACAGAAACTATATCAGGATTACAAGCAGATATTGAAACAGTACTACAAAAGTTATTATTAGATAAGAATGGTAATAATACTTTAGTTGCTAAAGGTATAATGAAATTAGCTAAGCTTGGTTATGATTTAGAGAAAGTATTAGGAGGAATAGCTAAACCTTTAGGTAAATTTGAAAATACTAAAGTATTTGAAGAGAGATTAAAAACTGCTATGGAACATATAGCTAAGTATAAGAAAGAAGATGATGTAGTATCTTATGTACAACAATTCTTATTGTCTCCTAAATCAGAGATTGTAAAAACAGGTGTAATGATGAATGACTTATCAGATATCGTAGCTAAAGAAACTTACTATAGACATTTAAGAGATATAGGAGTAAGTCATAAAGAAGCAGTAGTTAAAGTTATACAAGCATTTCCTGACTATAAAGAAGAGATGCCTATAGAAATAAAAGTTTTATCTGACTATGGTATTTTAATGTTTCCAGCTTACTGGATGAGAATACAAAAAGTAGTTTATAATATGGTAAAAAGTAGATTATTATCGTTTGGTATAGGAGAGATTGCTTATAACGCTTTAGATATAGAAGATCAATCTATATTTAATAGTAATATATTTAGTAAATACGAACTTATAAATAATCCATTCGATTTAGTAAATATAAATGCAGTTATACCAACTAAATTGAACCCTCTTTAATAGTAAGAGGATTCTTTTAGTGATATATAAGTAACTGTAAATATGATTGCTGCTATAGAAATAGGTAGAAGTAGATAAGAAGAATAAAATGTAACTATAAGTACTACCATTATAAATACGGTAATAAATATAGCTTTGAGTAATGTAAATAATTTACTCACTACTTTTCTCCATTAACTCCTCAAATTCCCCTCTTAGTTTTACTAGCTCTTTAGTACAGTTATCAATATCTAACCTAATCTCATAAGCTATAGCTGGTGTATGAGCATATTTATTTTTAAGTTTATCTTCTAATTTCATAATGTAATTAGAGATCTCTGTAATCTTATTCTGTAATTCTTTTAGTTTCATATTACTCCTTTAATTTACAACGTTTATCTTTAATAAACTGTCTAAGTAATTCAACAATATCACATTCTTCAGCAATATCATCTAAACTAATGTATAGTATACCTTTAGTTTCAAGTACATAATCAGATCCATTATCATAGAATTTAGGTATACCATATTCTACAGTAACTGTTTCTAATCCTTTTAAAAGCATATATGAGAATATTTCATATGCTTCATCTGTTTGATATATAGCATCATACACCTCATCAGAGGTAGCATAATGGTATTCAAAATCAATGTTTTTCATAATAATCCCATATAATGTTTTGTGTTTTATCTTTATCGATATCTACATGGATAAAGCTTTTTCCAATACCAAACCTACTAAACCCTACAGACAATAAAGCTTTTAAAATAGCATATCTATTTTTTATAGTAGTAGTTCTAACATCTACAGCTAAACCTTTTAGATGTGATGAGTTAGGAGAACCTCCTACAGACTTATTATGTTCTTTACATCTATATCCACTATTGATATGGAAAGGTACTCCTGCAATTTCTCTAGCTTTATCTAATCTTTTCAAAAACTCTTCATTCATATCACATTGTCCACAACAAGGACAAATAAACTCTTCTAGTTTAAAATGTTTTAACTTCATATAACCTCCTTTAGTTAATTCTATCTGTTTCTGTAGTATGTATTTTAGGTAGATTGTCTATCAAACCTGCTAATTGCATACGTAGTGAAGTTTCTAATTCTTTTATTTGTTCATTCTGTCTAAGTAGGTTTTTATAATCTTCTGGTAATACTGATAACATCTCTAACGCTAAAAGTCTAAATTCTAGTAATGCATCTTTAGGTAATCTTAATGTTAATAAATGCATAAGACTTCTTAAGTTAAAACTAACTTGTCCTTTAAATTTAAAAGCTTCAGGTAAAGCATACTTAGCTATATCATTAGACGTACCTTCTTGAACAAGTTGTCTTAAATTTTCAAGCGATTCTATAATTTTATAATCAACATTATCATTTCCTGTTAAGTAAACGTATTTCATAGCCTTTTTAACATTTTCTTTTGGTATTACTCCATAACTACTTTTTATTGTTCTACATAACTCCATACATATCCTTTATGAGTTTTTTGTCTTTTATTACACACAGCACTTATTTGTTTTACATTGAACCCTCCAACAATTTCAGCTTCTTTTGGGTTAAACCAAATTTTAATTAAATTTCCATATATATCGTACTGTGCGACTTTTCTTATTTTTCCTCTATACTTATATAATGACGGTAATTTTTTATTTTTATTCCAAGATTGTTTACCTAATTGTTTATATGAATGTTTTTCATTTTCTGAAGGTGTTACCCATTCTAAATTAGATATCTTATTATTAGTTTTATTTCCGTCTATATGGTTAACTTGCCATCTTTTTTCTGAATATAACTTTTTTAAAAAAATACCAGCAACTATTCTGTGTGCCTGAATATGTTGCCTTTTCTTGTATTTGTCTAATAATACGTATTCAATATAGCCGTATTTATTTATAAAAGATTTAATTCTTTGATGTTTCTTTACTCTCCCGTTTTTTGAATTAACAGCAATAAATACTTCACCTTTCTCGTTAGTGTAGTACCTGCAATTAAAGTTATAACCAAGATAGTTTAATCTACATAAACATTTAACCATTTTATACTCCTATTCTGTTTTATTTTCTTGTAAATCAAGAACTGATTATAACAGAATAGGATACATAAATCAAGTAAGAAAACTTTTCTCGTTCATTAAATCTTTCTTAATAGTATAACGACTACTCTTTATTGTTAATGATACACCTATTCTTGAACGACTCAATTCTTGTAGTAAAGCTCTACTTGCTTCAAATTCATAAACAATAAGACTATGCTCTAAAACACTTTCATGTTTAAATTTAAAACCTACTCTTTTAATTAGGTTATAATCCTTTTCTCCTACATGCATTTGCAGATTAGCTTTACAATCTAAACATAAACCTGTCATAGTACTTCCAGATGTACTTAATGATGATAATTTTATATTATCAGAACCACAATAAGGACAATCTGTTATACTTGCATCTAACCAATAACTATCATTTTTATCAGTAGTATCATGACTTTGTCTAATACCGTTACTAATAAGCCACAGAGGACTTGCATATAATAAGTTTACACTCATTCTTTTTCCTTTATTTATCACATTCTGCATATTCTTTTTCAAACTCTTCTTTTAAAGAAAAGTTACTACACTCAATAGCTTCTTCTCCTGTATAAATCTCTCTACCGTCATAACCACATTCTTCGCCCATTAAGTGTTCACACCATTTACAGTTTGCATATTCATTATTCATCGTTATCTCCTAATAATTCTGGATTTTCGTATATATTTCCTATAACTTCGATTTCAGCATCTGTTCTAATACTTTCACACCAACCTTCTCTTCCTGAATTAGGGACATCAAAACACCAAGAATTTGCATAAAACTCTATTTTGCAATAATTATCATGCATTTGATTTGTTTTAACAATATCCCCCTCGTAAATCTCAGTTCCATTCTTATCTTTTAAACCTGTATACAAACATCTACCGAGTAACTTTAAATGGTAATTTTCAAGTTTAGTAATGCTAAAATCTAAATCTTCTATTGATTCTATATCTAGTATTTTAATTTTCATTTCCTCTCTGAAAATATTTTTATAGTAATATTTAATTTTTATTTCTTTCATTTTTCACCTTTTCTTCCTTACTAGGAAATCTAATCTTTAATTTTTTCGTTAGTATTTACTTATATATAATACATTATTAATTCAAATAAGTCATATTTACTTAACCTATTTAAAGTAGTTTGATAATTGTGTTTTATATAATCATCTAAATATTCTTTATTTTTAACTTGAGTTTTTATCCATTTTCTTACAATTTCTTTATTGAAACCATTAAGAAATAAAAAGTACTCATCAGTAGCTTTAATATGAATTACTTTATCATTTAAAAATATTTCACTATTTAAAGGTTCTGGAAGTACATCTTTAGATGTCCATATAAGATCTTCTTTATTGAAGACATTTAACGGACAAGATTTACTCTTAGTTTTGAATACTCCACAATTGTAATGTATCCAATAATCTAATTTACCTCTAGTACTTTGATAATTTTCAAGAGTTGATTGTATTATCATTTTCTATAAACCTCAAATAATCTTTGACTAAGTAATCCACAGGATCAGGTTCTTTAGCACTCTTAGTTAAGATTGTAGGTACTTTAATAAAAGTATTAGTATATTCAATTAAATCTAATTCTAAAGATTTTAACCATCTGTTATAAAGTCCAGGTTGATATAAACTTTTACCTTCTACTATCGTACCTTTAATTCTACCTATAGTAACATCTTTAAATACATTCTTGAGTATTAACGATAAAGTAAAAACATACTGATCATATGTATTATACTTATCGATAGGGATTTGAAGTTCTACTAACTTTAGCATTACTACATCAGGATTAAAGGGTATAGCTTTATTTACCTTATGTACAAATTTATTTACAGTATCCAATTGTTGTGCTGTAAACCTTACGTTAAACAGTTTTAAATCTGAAAGCATATCTTATCCTTTAGGTTCTATTAAACCCAATTCCTCTAATTTACGTACAGTTCTATGATGTATCTGTACTGTAACTGATAAACCTTTAACACGTTTCCAAATAACATATACTGAATTACTATCAGTTTGTTTATATCCTGTAAAATCCTTATTCTTAAATAATAAATGTTTATTGCCTTCTACATCATAGAAAGGAGTAGGAATTGTATTATTTACAAATTTCCTAGCATCTATAGCTAATCCTTGTCTAATACTAAGCATGTAACTCCTTTAATGTATCTTCACTACATTTCTTTATATCTTCTAATACTTTTACTATATCTTCTTTCTTAGTCTCTAAATCCTTAAACTTATAAACTTTAGAAGATAATAATCCTTGTAAAAATACTCCAGCAATCATATCACTAGATACATTTACTCCATTAGGAGCTGCAGGAGCTTCAAATAAAGCAAACACTTTACCTAATAACTCTTCTGCTATAGTTTTAGTTTCCATTACTTTATCCTTGCTTTATTGAAATCTGCTTTATATAAACTATTAGGATCTTGAGATTTATCTTTTAACCATTTTTCTCCTGGCTGTTTATCTCCTTTTAACCATCTTCTTTCTTGTGTTGGATCTTGTTTTCTTGAGCTAATCTCTTTAACTACTTCGTTTAGAGTGTACTCTGGATTATAGCTCATTTTCCTAATTTCTCCTACAGCAATAACAATGATATCGTTTAATGCATCTAACATTTCTATAGTATCGTTATTTAATTCAGCCTCTTTAAACTCTTCTAATTCTTCATATAACTTACTATATGCTTGAGTAGGGTTAAAACTTAAACCATATCTTTCTTCGTTTAACTTAACTATGTCCTGAATAGGATCTGGTTTAGCTTGTAGATTACCTACAATTTGTCTTAAATCTACTGCATGACAAATATAATCATTCTCTTCCATAGTGTTTGCTATATTTCTTAATTGGTCAATCATTTCTTGTTTATTCATAGTATTTTCCTCTATTTCTATATACCCTTTTTCAAAGGTTTCTTTTGGACTCCAACTTTTATAACCATCTTCATACTCAACATAGTATCCTTCTTGTTCATCTTTCTCTACATCATAATCTCTAACATATCCCCAATGACCTGCTTCATGGTATTTCATTGGTTTTGCTAAGACTGTTTTAATAGATCTATATCTTTTTAGTTCATTCATTTACAACCCTTTTAAATGTTTCAATCGTTATGTAAACTTTCACTGTTATCACTTTTTTCTAAATGATCTGCTACTAATTTTGCATAACCTGCTATATCTTTCCACGAGTCGTCATAATACGGATCTCCATTTATAATCCTAGCTAGTTTATGAATAATCATATCTAATCCTTCCATAATAACCATATTAGTTTCTCTTTTTTCTTTATCTAATTTTAAATCTGTATAAACTTTACTTTTAATTTCTTGGCTTATCTCTGCAAATGAAGAGAAAGAACCATATCTTTTTCCTCTTTCTTCTAACAGTTCTTCTGTAGTTTTACTACTCATTTTCATCTCCTTCGTATACTTCATATACATTTAAACATAGCATATCATCTTTAATATACTTTTCTTTATCAATTACCATAAATACTAAACCGTTATACTCTAACTCTTCTAATAGAGCATCTAAATATTTACTTTCTGTTCTATACAATCTTACTTCACCTAATCCTGATAAAGCTACTACATATATACTATTCTCCATATTTCAACCTTTCTTTAAAATCTTCAGGAATATCTTTATTTAGTTTACCTAATAAGTAATTTACACCATCTGATTCGTTTAAAGCTACTTGTAAATTAGATGTATTTACGTACTTACTAACCCAAGTACAAGGATTGTTTATCTTATCAGTAAAAGGGTTTAAACCTAAAGAATTCATTAGTTTATACATATTATAGTCAATATACCTTTTTAGTATCTTATCATTTAAACCTAATAAATTAATTACTTTATCTTTAGGGAATAAGTAATCAACCCACATATAATCTAACTCTCTAGCTAAACTATAAGCTTCGTAAATCCAAGGTTCTAAATCTTTAAATATCTGAATATATTCAGGATCTTTTCTAAGCCTATTAAGTAAGTAAACTGTCATAGCTAAATGATTAGATTCATCCATATGAATTTTACCTATAGTTTTAGCTGAAGATTCCATCATACCGTTTTCACTAAATGCATAAGTAGTTACGAATGATGATTGAAACATTCCACCTTCTAATATATTTAAAATGTATAATGCTTTAACTAATAATATTTTATGGTATTCTTCATCATACCTTACAAGACCTGCTAATACTCTTCTTGCATTGTATTCATAAATCTCATTAAACATATCAGTAAGCATTCTACCTCTTTTAAGGATATTATCATTCACCATAATATCATCAAACTCATTAGTAGAATTTAAAGGTAATGCTTTAATGATTTCTGCATATGATTGAGTATGGATATCTTCCTGGAAAGCATGTACTGCCCACCAACTCTCTAACTGTGGATTAGTCGTAATAGGTTTAAATACTTCACTAACACTTCTTTCTGCTACTGAATCTAATAGAGTTTGAAATTTAAGATTCTTGACAAATAACTCTTGTAATTCAGGTTCCATAGTATAGTAATCTACAGCATCTTGTGTATAACTAAAATCGTGTTTAAACCAAGTAAGTCCTAAAGCTCTATCTGTTGTCTTTAAAATCCATTGTTCGATAGCTAGATCGAGTCTAACTATATTCCTACCTTTACCAAAGAACAAAGGTTCTTTAGTAAAATCTATTATATTACTATCAAATATCATACTTCACATCCTCCACCAGAACAACTAACTTGTTCTGTCATATTGTCTTTCACATAAGTATTATTATAATATAAAGTTTTTATACCTAACTTTTTAGCTAAAAACATATCTTCCATTAGAGTTACGATAGGTACTTTACCATCTTCATATAACTCAGGGTTATAAAACGTATTAGCACTAATTCCTTGATCAATCCAACTTTGTACAACTGCTACATGCTTTAAGAAGTCTTTAGTCATATCTTTTCTACTAAAGGCATAATCATACTTATCTGCTAATTTAAGACCTTCTGGAGCAAATTGAACAATAGGGTCTTTCTTACTACCTTTTACAGTAATAATGTCTCTGATAGGTTCTATACCACTAGTACTATTAGATATTACACTACTAGTCTCACTAGGAGGTATCATTGATAGTGCAGCATTAGCTATACCAAATTCTTTAGCTTTAGAGATAAGTCTATCCCAAGATAATCTAGATCCTTCAATAGGATAAGGTACTTCACCCTCACTAACTATCTTAGTTTTATTAGCCAGTTTACAAGATTTGTTAAACTCTTTAGCATACTCAATAGAAGCATCTACTAAACCATATTGAAAGTACTCCATCCACTCATCTAAAGCTTCTAATGCTTCTTTATCTCCATACTTCCATCCATGTTTAGCTACCCAATAAGCATGATTTGCAAAACCAATACCTAATGACGCATAAGCATCTACGAAAGCTTGTCCTCCTGCAGTAGGTTGTTTTTGTCTGTGCATAATTTCGTTTAATCCGTAAACTAAAAGTTTAGTTATTGCAGGTAATTCTGCAGTACTTACATTAGCTTGGTTAATATTAGCTAATATACAAATACCTACATTAGGTTCTTTAAATTCCTCACTACTTTCAGTAATAGGTTTAGTAGGACTAATGAATTCCATACAGATATTAGATTGAGTAATAGGTTCTGTATAAGGAGTTCTTCTATTAGCTTCATCTACATTAAACACATAGTATACTCCATTCTCAAATCTTTCAGTTAAGAACATTGTAAGTAAATCTAATGCTTTAATTGTTTTATGTTCTTCTTGAGTATTAGCTTCAATGTTCTCATAAATTCTTTTAAAGTTTTCATAATCACTACTATTGAAAGCTTCTTGTAATTCAGGGTACTTTCTTACACTAAGTAAAGTAATATAGCCATCTTCTAAAACTCTGTCATAGAATAATTGATTAAATTTAATAGCATATTTAAGATCGTTAATTCTCTTAGCTACATCTGTTCTAGGAGACTTTAAAGCTAAGATGTTCTCTATTTCTGGATCAAAGAAGTTTACATATGCTACTGCTTGTCCTCTTCTTCCGTTCTGAGTAGAAGTTTGAATTAAAGCATCTAATGCTTTTAATAATGGAATTTTACCTCCATGAGTAATTTGTCCTTTTTTAACTATATCCCCTATACTTGAAATACTAGATATATCTACACCTATACCTGCATTAGCTACTGTATGCTTTACAACAGCTTTAAATCCTGTAGTCCAACTAGATATACTATCTCCTATATTTAAGGCTACACAACTTGCATAATTTGTATTAGTAGTTCTTAAAGCTTTCATCATAGGAGTAGGTAAAGATACTTTAAAATTACTTAATGCTTTATACATTTCTACTACATACTGTAACCTTAATGCTCTAGGTTCCATATCCAAAAACATATCCATAGCAATAGCCATAAACATAACTTGAGGATCTTCTGTTACACTTTTAATCATATACTTATCTTTTAAGTACTTAAGACCTATATAGCTAAAATTAAAGTTATTTTCATAATCCATTTCAGACTCTAAAATAAGTAAGTCATCTATTGAGTAATTAGTAATTAAAGACCTTTTATATACTCCTCTATTTACAAAATCCTTTAACGTACTTATTAAAGTATTAGGTTCATGTCCTTTATATACATTTTTATATATATCAGACATTAACAATCTTGCAGCTACTTTATCGTAATCTGGAGTTCTAGCTGAAACCATATCAACTACCGTTTTAATTACTTTTTGGTGAATGCTTTCTGTTTTAATACCATCAAATAAATGTAACTTTAAATTAACTTCTATATCAGATGGACTAACATTAAGACCTTCACATGCCCAACTAATAGAATCTGAGATCTTATGAATATTCAATTTCTCTATTGAACCATCTCTCTTTATCACTTTCATTTTTCTAAATCCTTATTGTAATTCCATATAAATTTATCAATAACCAAATACTATTTAATACTATTAGTCCTTTACCTTTTATACTCATTCCGTATAATATAAAAGAAGTACAACTAATAGCATAAACAATAAACGGTATAACATTAGTAGTACCACTAGCTAACATAAAAGAAGCTATTATACCTGTGAGTACTCCTAACCATTCATAAATAAATTTATGGTTAATCGTTATCCTCATTATCATATCCTTCTGGTAATAAGTTTATAATTGTATCTAAACTTTTTATATTCTCTTCCAATTCCTTAATGGTAGCTTGATGGTAAATTGCTATAAAGCTATATTTATCTGGTATATCAGACCATTTATTTAATTCTTCTATTCTACTCATACTTAAACTATCTCGTAAGAGTATCAACTCTATACGAGTAGTTTTAGATACAGGATAGACTACAAGTTCTTTAGTTAAGCTTACCATTCTTCTGCTCTCTTTTAGGTCTAACTGTAATCTTATTATTAGCTCTTTTATCTGTACATCTAGAGCTATTTTCAATAGCTTTAAGATGTCTTCTAAAACTTACACCATCTTTTTGCATACCAAAAGATCTAAATCTGATTCTTTTAGACATTTCTTTATTATACTTACCTTTTTTAGATAACTCAATAAGTTTATTAACTTCATTTAATTGTTCCTGTAAGATAGAAGAATAATCTTCTAATCTTGTTAATTCCTTGTTAACAGTCATTATTTAGCTCCAAACTTTTTAGCACCAAATGAAGGTTTAGCTTTTTCTGCTTTAGATGATCCCCCAGGAATATCACCTTTCTTTCTACCATTAGCAATCCATGCTTCTACTACTTCTTTAGTTAGACCATCTTTATAAACATCTTTTACATAGTTTTTATCTTTCTCAATTTGTTCTGGTTTTTCTGCACCTTTAAGGATTTCTTCTGCTGTAAATCCTTCAGTATTGTAAAACCCTCTAATTACTTTTTTCTCAGTAATTGAACCTTGATAAATACCATACTCCATAACAATTTTTACTTTACATTCAATATCTGATAAATCTTCTAATAGTGCTACATCTTTTAATGCACTTTCTTTACCGATAGGTAATTCACCATCAACTGGTTCTCCTACTTCTTCGATATCTGCTACTACTAATAATTGATTAAAGTACTTAGCTGCGAAGTTTTCACTACCATCTTTATTTGTTAATCTTAAGTTACCATATAATACTTGTTTTTTACCCTCATGGTCAATATAGAAATCTACTACCATTGAACCTTTAGGGTCTCCACTTAGAAATGCTGCTAAAATGTTAATATCGTAAATACCTGATTTGTTAATTACTTTACTCTCTGCTCTGTCTTTTACTGCTTCTTCTGTTCTTTTTGCTTTAAAAAATGCCATGTTAAATTCCTTTTTACTTTGTTTTATTTATAAATACAACTGAACAGTTTATAAGGACTTATTCAGGTCCTATAAGCGTATATTATAAACTCCACTCTTCTGCTTCTTCGTTAGACTTTTCTAATAATGCAATATGTTCATTTATATCAAATTTATCAATTTCAATATGATCTGGTAGTTCATCGTGTAATGTTCTACATGAAAACTTAGCTGTTTTAAAATGTACAATTCTTTTAGAACCTTTAAGTTCTATATAAACTGCTTCATCTACTACTGATAACCAACTACCGTTTTTACCAAATGAACCTGAGCTATGTATCTTATAAGTCATAGTATCTGCATCATACTGAGTATGTGCTGTAAATACTACATTGATACCTGATTCTGCAATACTCTCTAAGAAAGAGTTTAATTCTAATATATCCTTACCTAAATTCTTATAAACATCAAAACCTCTAAACTTCTCATTACAATACTTTTCCATATTATTAGTTAAGTGTGTAATAGAATCAATTACAATAGTTTTAGGAGGTTTACCCATCTTAGCTTCATATGCTCCTACTTTTTCCTCAAGAGTACTTACAAAGTCATCCATTCCATTATATTCACTATATCTATAATGAGGTACTTTACCTGTAAATGCTTTATTATCTGTACTTACAACTAATACATCATTAATATGACTAATAAGTCTAGTTTTACCTGATCTTTCAAATCCTACTACAGCAAATTTAATACCTTTACTCATTTAATTTCCTCCTTTAGTTTCATTGACTTATACAATAACGGTATAAGTTCTGGTTGTTCTCTTTGAACTAATACTGTTTCTGCTATTAATTCTAAAGTATTGTCAATCATTTCCCAATCATCTGCCTGAATCTGTTTATCTACTATAAAAGTTCTTACTCCCATAGTTTTAGTAGGTTGTACAACATAAACTAATCTTAACCAATTTATATCTTTACCTTGTTTTCTTAAAATCCAAGCATAAGCCATAAGTTGGATTAAATAGTTAAAAGGTATAGCATCTCTAGGTTTTTTACTTGCTGTTTTATAATCAATGATCATATCACCTTTAATAGCATCAATAGTTCCACCTACATAGATATCTTCTTTAACTTTATGCCATACTGCTTTCTCTACTTCATCAGGTTTACCCTTCTGAATAAGATATTGATTTACTACAGCTTCAGCCATTTCAGGATATAATCCTTTAACTTTAACTTCATCAAAATCTTCACCTATAATTTCTGCTTGTTCATCGATATACCTGTCAATCTCATCTTTAGTTATAGATTCGTTTAATGCAAATAACTCTGCAACTTTATGTACAATAGTTCCTAATACTGTACTAGTACTACCTATAAAGTTCTTCTCTCCTAAAAAGTTTTCTCTGTACCAAACAGAAGGATAAGAAAAGAATTTATCTATTTGAGATGGACTAATTCTAAATCCACATCCTTCTATCTGAATATCATTATAATCAAACTGCATGAGCTAATATCTCAATACTTACAATTCTTGTCATACCATCTAAAAATTCACAGATAGGAATAGAATTTTCTGTACTATTTACTGAATCAGTAGTAAAAGCGAATGCTGCTTTAGATTTGTTATATGTAATATTATAGATCTTTTCTCTAACTGTTGTAGGATTTATTTTACCTGTTTCAGTATCTAAATCCCCTAGTACTACTTTTACTAGACTCCCATTAGTTATAGGATCTCCATATTTATCTATTAAACCTATCTCCATATTAATCTCCTTTACCTGATCTAACTACGAATGTCAATATCATAAATGTTATACCTGTAATTACAGGTAATTCTACATGTCCATTAGTAAAGTATAATGGTCCTGTAAACCATTCTATCATCCAACCCATTAAATATCCTACACCAAATCTAAGTATTACCATTACTCCGAATATCAATACAAGTAACAGGAATGCTCCTATCGAAGTGGATACTTCTCTTAACGATTCTTTCATAATTCTCCTTTTATAATATCTGATATTTCTTCTTCAGATATATTGTGTTTTAACTCAAATACTTTAGCCCAACTGTTACCTATTTCTAGATTAGCTTCATTATGTACTATTTGATTTTCTAAGAAATCTTTTTCCATAATAGGTACTAAAGTATCATTTAACCACTTTATAACTTTAGCATCTTTTTTAACTATAAAATATATAGCATCATAAATTGTAGATGTAATGAATATATCATTACTGTATCCAGCTTTATCGATTTCACTATATAGTTTTTCTATAGTTAATA
>Ga0256837_1000508_pt1 | contig 32185 bp, 32 predicted proteins | sample 4562384metaG_FD_185976 | JGI IMG/M metagenome (GOLD analysis project Ga0256837, IMG submission 185976) | Hydrothermal vent microbial communities from Guaymas Basin, Mexico - 4561-384 | ecosystem: Environmental > Aquatic > Marine > Hydrothermal vents | place: Mexico: Guaymas Basin | collected... | reverse complement strand
AGGAGTCGGGAGTCTCTTACCTCTTCATTACCCATGATCTCTCTATAGTTCCTATTATTGCAGATGAGGTAGCTGTAATGAAAGAGGGTAAAATAGTAGAACAAGGTGAAATGGAAAAAGTGATGAATAATCCACAGCATGCATATACAAAGAAACTGTTAAAATCTGCACCAAGGATGATAATTTGAAAAAAATAGCTGTACTTTTTAGTGGGACAGGATCAAATTTTGCTTACATTGTAAAGCATTTACATAAACAAGAGATGGAAGTTGTCGTCGCCTTGACAAATAATCCAAATGCAAAGGGTATAGAAGTCGCTAAAAAAGCTTCTATTCCTCTATGTATTGTAGACTCAAAAGCTTATGAGAGTAGGGAAGAGTTTGACGCATTGGTTGTAGAAAAAATACAAGCATATAGTCCAGACTTAACGATACTTGCAGGGTTTATGCGTATCTTGACACCCGTATTTACACAACAGATAAAAAGTGTCAACCTACACCCCTCACTACTTCCTAGACATAAAGGGTTAAAAGCCATAGAGAGAAGTTATGCAGATGAACACGCTCATGGAGGAGTCTCTGTCCATTGGGTCAGTTCAGAACTCGATGGTGGAGAGATTATTTTACAAAAAGAGGTGTTAAAAGAGGGTTTGAGCTTTGAAGCGTACGATGAAAAGATACGAAGCGTTGAGAAAGAGGCTTTAGTAGAAGCAGTTAGAGTCGTACTGCTTTAAAAAGAGCATAGTATAATTATTGAGCTATATACTCTTGCCAATGTAGATACAAGGGTGTGATATCTGTGTCACATATAAGTGACATAGCTTTTTTTACTTGTGGCTCTGTCCAGTTCCACCACTGCACTTGAAGAAGCATCCTGATTTGAGCTTCATCAAACCTATACTTCAATACTTTTGCAGGGTTACCTCCTACTACCGCATACGGAGGTACATCTTTAGTCACTACAGCACGAGAAGCGACAATAGCACCATCACCGATGGTAACTCCTGACATTATCATCGCTTCACTACCTATCCACACATCATGCCCTAGTGTTGTATCTCCAGCTTTTAAGTAAGGGTTATGAGCATCTTTAAATATATTGGCTTGAAAGTTAAAAGGAAATGTACTAATCCAGTCTGTTCTATGTCCTTGGTTCCCACCCATCATAAAAGTAACACCAGAACCTAAGGAACAGTAGTTGCCAATACGAAGCCTATCGGTACCTTTTTTCTCTAAAAGGTAATGTACACACTCTATAAAACTATGCTTATGATAATACCCAGAGTAATAACTAAATGCACCTACACTAATATTGGGATGGTTAATGCTTTTACAGAGCAGTTGAGAAGAAAATGGATTTTTAAAGTAATTATTCATTGTAAAAGTTTACAATATTTTACTTTAGGCTATAATCACATATCTAAAACAAGGTTAACTTATGTCAAAACGTACCACGCTCTTACAACACTTTCGCTCTTTTGCTTACCAAAACAACATTAGGGACTTTGATACGGCTTTAGAGTATTTTACAGTCTTTGGTGGTACGGGGTGGAGTGTAGATGTCTCTAAAAGTATGGAGGTACTCATAAAGGAGAAAGTATTAGGTAACTATGAACCTATCCATAATGGTATTACCCGTTTTACACATGGAAATGCTCTGTACCATATGTTGCTATCTATTATCGCTTTGGGTGAGAGTCATGAAGATGCTGTGTTTAAAAAAGGTAGAGTAGGGAGAGACAAGGGTGAAGAGGCGATGGACTACTTGGAGATGAAAAGTCTTCTAAGGTTTGATGTTTCAGTAGAAAAACCTCTGAAAAGTTCTGATGGAAAGTCAGACAGAGTCTTTTTTGAACTACCTTTTATTCGTTTTTGGTTTGCTACTATATCTCCTTATTATAAAAGCATATCTAAGGGTGACTTTACTGAGTTTGAAGAGAAATGGAGTGCCTTAAGAGGTAACTTTTCTATTTTACTGAGTAACTTGTTAGTGTTAGAACTGGTGAAACAAAGTTTTGCTGAAAAATTTGCAGATGATCCCATAGTCTCTATCGGTTCATACTATGATAAACAAGTGCAGATAGAAATACTAGCTAAAAGAAAGTCAGGAAAGATGTTAGCAGGAGAGTGTAAGTACTCTAAAAAAGAGGCTAATATAAATATGCTTACTTCACTTAAAGAAAAATGCAAAAAAGCAGAGCTAAATATTACAGACTATGTACTCTTTTCAAAAAATGGATTTGCACAAGAGTTAGAGCAGACGGAAGAAGATGTGACGCTTTTATCTCAAGTACATCTTATTTCATTGCTTGATGGGTTAAGTAAAGATAATTTGTTAGTCTATAAGAATAGAAAGTACTAATGTTAAAATATCTCAATGGCTATGATACCAATTTACAAGCACAAGTTCAAACCCTCATAGAGGAGAAGAAGTTAGGCGAGTATCTGCTCTCTAGGTATAAAGAGGTACATAGTTACACTTCAGATAAGAGTCTATATGCCTATGTGATGGAACTGAAAAATGAGTATATAAAGAGTTCTTCACCCATAGCTAAAGTTCTATATGATACCAAAATACGAGATGTAAACGCAGCTTTAGGTACACATACATTTGTCTCTCGTGTCCAAGGGGGAAAGCTTAAAGCCAAAAATGAGATACGTATTTCTCATATTTTTAAAAATATTCCAGAGCCTTTTTTAAAGATGATAGTCACACACGAACTGGCTCATCTGAAAGTAAAAGAGCATAATAAAGCATTTTATAAACTCTGCAAACATATAGAACCTCAGTATCACCAGTTAGAGTTTGATTTGAGGTTGTATTTGACGTATAAGTCACTATTTGGTACGTTATATAAGCAAACGACTACGCTAACGTAATCGTCTGTTGTCCTATCTCTTTATATTTTGCATAGTATGCTTCTACAAAAGTTTTAATCTCTTGGTTTTTAGGTAGGTAAACACCTGCTTCTTTTATGGTGTATTGACTTAAATATATAGATGCATCTACTTTTTCTAAGTAGTTTTGAACCAAATTTTTATAGGCATATTGATAGAGCTTTTTCATCTCTTCGTACTTACTATAGTCTATCTCTATTTGCGTACTGTATGTGATGACTCCTGAACCAAATAAAATATCTAAGTGAATAAGCCCTTCACAGTAGTAAGGTAACACTTCTCCTACCTCTCTCCATGCCATAAGTCCTACAGCACGTGAGACTAAGTCATCTACAATATGGTTTTTAAGTGCTTCTCTTTCATTATGGAAAAATGCCATCAATCCACCCGCAGTTGCTTTAAACTCTTCTATATTTTTAAACTGCCCTGAACCGTTCATCTTGGTTTCCGTATCTGAGTCTATCCAGAGTATGTGTCCATATTCATGACCTACAGTGGAGATGTCATAAATCTCTTGCCATAGTTTAGGCTCATTCTCTACTAACGCTTTTTGTTTTTTTACAAAATCTTCACCCATCGTCTCAACACTTAGTCTCATAATAGGTTTAGATTTTTTAGATGCCATCACAAAGTCTGCATAAGCAAAGATTTTCTTTCCTAACTCTGCTGATACCTGTTCATCGTTAGGTACAACTTGTGCAGAGAAAAGTCCATTGAACTCTGCTGCATAGTAGAGTATAGGTTGTCCTATGTAGAGTTGTGTCTCATCTACTTGTGTTAAGTTTTTACGTAGGGTGTTTTGTGCAGTCTCATCAAATGCTTTTACCATAGTAGAGGCAAAGTTTTTAATGTTCTCTCTTGTCTCAGAACCCTCTTGTAACTGAGGGTTTACGATACGTAAATCCCACTCTAACGCTACAGCTTTTCTGTAGTGGTCTTCGTAGTACTCTAAAGGGTGTCCTACTTGAAGTGGAGTTGTAACTGCCATCCATGCTCTGTCTACATCTGCCCATTTACCTATAAGTTCATTTGGTACGGTATGTGCTAACGCTTCTTTAATACTCTTAAAGTAGTGTATCCACTCTGCTTTTTGACCAAAAACTTCATCTTCATGTTGGTTTAAAAGGGCAATGAGTTGCTCAAGAGCTGTTGTAACTTCTGAAACTTCTGTAGGAAAAGCTTCTGCGTAAGCGATACTTTTATATCCAGTATCCTCCTTTTTAAGTACAGAGTAACATCTGTCTCCTACACAACCACTCTCATCTTTGTCAAGTAGAGACTCACCTTGGAGCATTTCAAATACTTTGGCATCGTCTGCATTAAACATTTTAGAGAGTTCAAGATTTACAGAGTGGATAATATGATATGTCCAGTGGCTCTGCCATACACTCATTTTTACCCCAACAAAATGTACACCTAAAATAAGTGAACGGTAAAAAGGAGTGAGTAGTTTATGCTCTTCTACCCATGTAATAAAACTTTCATGACGGGTAATGTGCATGGTACTTGCAAACCCATATGCCAACTCTTTTTTCATCGCTATCTCTTCTTGTGTAGCACCATTTTTCTCTAACACTTGTTCTAAAGCATCTTCTCTTAGATTGATAATACGTGTAAGAACTGCCATCTCTGAGTCTTTATCTCTAGGTATGTCTATTAAAGATAAAAAGGCATCTACTATTTTATCAGCATCTTCATGCCCCTTTTTTTCATCTAAAAGATCATAATACTTATTGAGTTTTGCTTGTCTAAATTGTAGCTCATCATATATCTTTTGTAAGTCTTGCATAAATTGTTGTTTGTTCATTATATACCTTTATTTTTCATTTAAAGTGGCGTATGTCACTCTAAAACTTTTGTAACATCTCAATAATAGGCTTTGCTAGTGCTAAAGCCTTTCCTCGATGAGAAATCTCACTTTTTATTTCATCATTTAATTCACCTAATGTTAACTTCATTTCAGAAGGAATAAACATTGGGTCATACCCAAAACCTTTCTCTCCTCTAGCTTCATCTATGACATTGCCATGCATCCATCCATGAACCACGTACTCACCATATTTTGAAACTACAGCAATTGCTGCAGTATAGTAAGCAGGTGTATATTTTAAACCTTTCTCTTTGACTGCATCTATGAGTTTATAGAGGTTATCTTTATCTGTAACACCCACTCCCGCATAACGTGCAGAGTAGATACCAGGGCTACCATTGAGTACAGGTAGAGAGATACCTGAATCATCTGAAATTACCAAATAGTTCTCTTGAGGGTATTGCTTACATAATTTTTCATAAATGGTACGGGCTTTAATAAGTGCATTCTCAGAAAAAGTATGCCCATCTTCTACTATCTCAAATTCACCTAGAAGTTCAGAAAAAGCAACTACTTCCTCTGTACACATCTGTTTAAACTCACGTAACTTGCCTTTATTTCCTGTTGCCAAAACTATTTTCATCCGTAGTTAACCTTTAAGTACTATAATAAGACAAATTTTATCGTATTAAAGGTATTACTATGATTAAACAAATCATGCCCCTTAGTCTCATCGTAGCTCTAAGATTTTTTGGACTCTTTATCGTTCTTCCCGTTCTCTCTATCTATGCACTTGACATGCCAGGTGCTACACCATTTTTAGCTGGTCTTGTTGTTGGTGGGTACGCATTAACCCAAGCGGCTTTTCAAGTACCATTTGGAATGATGTCTGACAAATTTGGTCGTAAACAAGTTTTACTCTTTGGATTACTTATCTTTATTGCAGGTTCTGTAGTTGCTGCGATGAGTGATAACATCTATATGCTTCTTATCGGGCGTTTTTTACAAGGAGCTGGAGCTATCGGTTCTGTAGTCTCTGCGATGATAGCCGACCTCGTAAAAGAGGAACAACGTGCTCACGCTATGGCTATCATGGGTGGAACTATCGCTATGAGCTTCGCCGCTGCGATGATTATTGCACCTATTGTGGGTGGTAACTGGGGAATAGACAAACTCTTTTGGCTTACAGCTATTTTATCTGTGATGGCTATAGGGGTACTCTTTACCTCTGTACCTAAACCACCTCATATTGTACACTCATACTCAGAAGAGGAGTCTAAGTTTTTTGAAGTCTTTAAAGACAAAGCTCTTACACGTATGTATATCACTTTTCTTTTCCACTCTAGCATTATGACAATGGCATTTTTTATTATCCCCGTGGTAATGACACAGTCCATAGCTGAGGGTGGTTTTGGTTGGGAGAAAGCAGAACTATGGAAAGTCTATTTTCCTGCGATGATATTTGGTTTCATCGCTATGGCTCCTGCGGCTATTTTTGGTGAAAAGTACGGTAAAGGTAAAGAGATATTTATGATCTCTGTGGCTGTCATCTTCTTAGGGTTCATCGCTATGGGCTTTGCTACTACACCATGGGTATTTATCTTAGGGGTAGTGTTGTTCTTTATAGGTTTTAACATGTTTGAACCACTCTTACAAAGCTTTGTTGCCAAGTTTGCTAAAGTACACCAAAAAGGTGCTGCTCTAGGTGTGGCAAATACCTTTGCTTACACAGGTATCTTCATTGGAGGACTTTTAGCAGGTTATCTCATGCAACACTACGACAGAGCCACACTTGCTATGGTAGTAGCGGGAATCTCTGTTATATGGTTCATCTGGGTAGCAACAATGCCAAGCCCAAACAACAGAGGAAACGTCTACTTGCCACTAGACATCTTTGACAGAGAAAAAGTACACGCACTCACAGCACACGACGCCATTGTAGAGTCTTACGTCAATGAAACAGAAAACATTGCAGTAGTAAAATATGACAAAGATAAAATAGATGAAGATGAAGTGAGAGGGATGTTAAGCTAATTTCATCTTATGTTATAATAAATAAAAAAGAGGGTTTCTATGGGTGCAGTAAAAGAAGAAGATTTACCATATTACTCTTATGATGATTATGCCCTTTGGGAAGGTGATTGGGAGCTTATACATGGGGTACCCTATGCTATGGCTCCTGCACCCATGATAAAACATCAAGCCATTAGTAATAAAATTGCGTGGCATCTGCATGAGCTTTTGCAAGAGTGTAAAACATGTCAAGCTCTACTTCCTGTAGACTGGAAGATAGACAACCACACCATAGTAGAACCAGATAACCTCATTATCTGTCATGAACCACAAAACGAAGCCTATATCACACAAGCTCCAACAGTCATCTTTGAAATCCTCTCAAAATCTACAGCCCATAAAGATAAAAATCTCAAATACTCTCTTTATGAAAAAGAAGGGGTAGATTACTATATTATTGTAGACCCCACAGAATCTATAGCTAAAATCTATAAACTACACGAAGGCAGATACATTAAAGTTTGTGATACTCATAATGAGTGTGTGGATTTTGAGTTAGATGAGTGTGGGTTTTTGTTTGATTTTGGAAAGATTTGGTAAAGCAGTAGGGTGGATTTATCCACCAATGAGGCTATCCATTTTAGATTTAACATTCGATAAAATAGAACCTACATTAAGCTAATTGGGAAAAGTTCCCAATTAGACTTACAACTAACACTTCCCTAAATCTACCACTTTATACTCTGCATCTACTAAAGCACATGCACGTTTTGTGATGTTTTGAATGGTAAATCCAAACTTTTCAAAGAGTAAGTCTGCTGGTGCTGAAGCTCCAAATGTTTCCATACCTAGAACGTCATCTGCATAACGGTAGTACTCTGTCGCTGTAGCAGCTTCAACAGCAAGTACTTTGGTACTTAGGTCTATAACTGTCTCTTTGTAGGCTTTGTCTTGTTCGTTGAAGAGGTCAAGACATGGCACAGAAACAACATTTGCATTGACACCTAAAACTTCTAAGTGACATGCTGCTTGAAGACAAGGCATAAGTTCTGAACCACTTGCCATTAGTGTAATGGTAGCATTATCACGTTTTTTCACGATGTATGCACCGTTACTTACTTCACCAAAGTCACGTTTTGGTTTAAGTGTTTTTAGTTTTTGACGACTTAAAACAAAACCGTGTGGTGCTTGTATAGTAAGGGCTGTTCTCCATGCTTCTACATTTTCTGTTGCGTCTGCTGGTCTCCATACGTAGAAGTTTGGTAAAGCTCTAAATTGGCTTATCTGCTCTATAGGTTCATGTGTAGGACCATCTTCACCTACACCGATGCTATCGTGTGTCCATACAAAGAAGTTTTGAATCTTAGTTAACGCTGCAATACGTGCAGAGGGTTTTAAGTAGTCAGAAAATACAAAGAATGTAGCATTAAATGGAATTGTAGTTCCATAGAGTGCCATAGCATTGGTTACTGCTGCCATAGTGTGCTCTCTAATACCAAAATGGATATTTCTTCCTTTAGGGAAGTCTCCCATATCTTTTAGTTCTGTTTTGTTAGATGGAGAGAGGTCTGCAGAACCACCGATAAATGATGGAATAGCTTTTGCAATGGCATTTAAGATTTTACCATTTGAGTCTCTTGTTGCTACTTCTGGTGCATCTGAAAAATCTGGAAATTCAATGCTAGAGAAGTCAGGGTTAAGTAGTCTTGCCAATGCTTCATTTTGCTCTATAAGTGGTGCTTCTTTTTGTCTGTGTATCCACTCTTTTTCAGCTAACTCTCCTTCTTCTAATGCACATCTAAAACGTAACAGTACATCTTCAGGGATTTGGAAGGTCTCATCTGGGTTAAAGCCCTCTTTTGTTTTAGACTCAGCGATAATTTTATCTCCAAGAGGCGCTCCATGTGTATGGTGTGTACCCTCTAGTTCTCCTGCACCTTTACCAATAATAGTATTGGCGATAATAATAGTAGGTTTTGTAGCAGTTTTTACTTCCTCTAACACTTTGTCAATATCATCATAACAGTGACCATTAATCTTTTTTACATCCCAGTTTTGTGCTAAGAAACGTGCCTCTACATCTTCACTCCAAGCGATACTTGTATCACCCTCAATAGTAATACAGTTAGAGTCATAAATAAGTACCATATCTTTAAGTTTAAGGTGACCAGCTAATGCACACGCTTCGTATGAGATACCCTCTTGTAAATCACCATCTCCACAAAGACAGTAAACTTTATGGTCTATGAGTTCACACGTTTCAGAGTTTACTTGGTTTGCAGTATACGCTTCTGCCATAGCAAAACCAACAGCATTGGCAATACCTTGTCCCAAAGGACCAGTAGTAATCTCTATCCCCTCTGTATGTCCATACTCTGGGTGTCCAGGAGTTTTAGAGTCTAGTTGACGAAAGTTTTTTAAATCTTCAAGACTTAAATCATACCCCCATAGGTGTAGAAGTGAGTAGATAAGTGCTGAACCATGTCCACCAGAGAAGACTAAACGGTCACGGTTAAGCCATTTAGGATTTTTAGGATTATGGCTTAGTTTTTCACCAAGAACTACAGCAATATCTGCAAGACCCATAGGTGCACCTGGGTGTCCTGAGTTTGCACGTTGAACCATATCTGCTGCTAAAAATCTTATAGTGTTTGCCATTTTCTTACGCATAGCGTTTTGCTCTGTCATTACCATGGGGTTATCCTTTGTGTCTTGTTAAGTATTTTGTTATTAGGGGTTGTAAAGCTGTTTGTAACTTCTCATCAAAGTCTTCAAATCGTCTTTGTAAATCTTTTGCTAAACTGTCTGCTTCTGCTACAGTTTTTTCTAATCCTAAAAGATTGACAAAGCTATTTTTATCTCCATCGTTGCCTGTGGGTTTCCCCGCCTCTTCTTCACTCTGTGTCTCATCTATAATGTCATCTTGTATCTGGAACAGTAATCCAAGATCTATCCCAAAACTATAAAGGGCATCTTGTACCTGTTTCTCAAGCCCTATGATGACTGCACCCATTTGTAAAGAACATGCTATGAGCTTAGCTGTTTTGTTGGTATGAAGTACTTTTATCTGCTCTATATTTAGGGGTTTGTTTTCAAAGTAACAGTCTATGGCTTGTCCAAGAACCATGCCTCTTCCTCCACCGTTAAGGGCTAAAAGTTCTATGAGTTTTATCTTGATATCTTCTCTTAGTGGAGCTTGTGCTAGTTGTAAAAAAGCATCTGTGTTGAGTGCATCTCCTGCGAGTATAGCGGTAACTTCATCATAGCGTTTGTGTAGGGTAGGGTGTCCACGACGTAAATCGGCATTATCCATACTTGGTAAGTCATCATGTATTAGAGAATAGGTATGTAACATTTCAACCGCTAAAGCTACAGGTAAAGAGGAGGTATAGAGCATAGGTTCATAAGCTTTTACAATACTAAGCAGTAACATAGGGCGAAAACGTTTTCCCCCCGCTGTTAGCATCACACCTAACGCATCTTCATAGACAGGGTGAAAGCTTGGTACTTTAGGTAAGTTTTCATTTAAATACGTTTCAAACTGTTGCATAGGAACCCTAAGATTTTTATTGGTGAAATTATATCGAATTTAGGATAAAATAAATACATGAAAACAGAAACTATATTTACACTTATCACTTGGACTAAAAGATTACTTGGATTTATCGCTGGATTACTTTGGATTTATGTGATTTTTACTATCTCTCAATCACCTACCCCTTTTATGGAGCAAGCTCCTTATTGTATGGGAAGTACCATGTTAATATTTGGACTTTTAACAGCACTTCATAAAGGCTTAGATTATTGGAGCTTAAATAGATAGTCGAAAATTTATGGATTTACAACTATTTAGCTGTCACTTTACACTTTTTAGCTATAAAATCTATCTGCTCTTCTAGGGTTAAATTCTCTACATCTACGATTACGTCTGCTAATGCTTTGTAGGCTTTTTCTCTCTCTTTATAGAGTTTTTTAGCCTCTTTTTCTTGTGAAAAGAGTGGGCGTTTTGCTAACTTAGCTTTAGAATTTTTTGCTGTTTTTAGTCGCTTATGTATCCACTCAAATGAGGCATCCAGTAAAACAACTGTACCCAGTTTTTTAAGGTTATCTACTTTATAAAAGCCTCCACCACAAGAGATAAATGTACCATTTATAGAGGACTCTATCCAGTTTGCAGTACGTTGTTCTTGTTTACGAAAATATGCTTCACCTTTTTTTGCAAATATCTGTTTGACCTCTTTATTCTCTTTAGACTCGATAAGGTCATCAGTATCTATAATATAGATACCATATTTTTTTGTAAATGCACGGGCAGTTGTCCCTTTGCCAACACCCATAAATCCTATAAGAATAATATTATTTTTCAATTTTTAGTCCTTTAAATTTAGCTGTTATTATACCATAGTATTACACTTTTATCTTCTGCCATTCGCCTTTATTGAAGGTAATCCAGAGCCATGTAGCTTTTACAAAAGTATCTGAAATCATAGCAATATAGACCCACATAATATCTCCAAAATACCAAGAGAGTGTAAATGCAGGGATAATCCGTACAAACCATAAAGAAGTTAAGTTGATTTTGAGTGTTTTTTTACTGTCTCCTGCTCCACGTAAAGCACCAGAGAGTACAAAGTTAAAGGCAAGAGGTATTTGAGAAAGTCCCACTATGCGTAAGTAGATACTAGCCTGTTCAATAGTTTGAGGGTCATTTGTAAATAGCCATACAATTTTTTCTGGCATAAATACCATAAAAAAAGATAGAAAAAACATAAGCCCTACAGTGTATTTTAATACAAGTAAAACATCTTCTTTTGCTTGCTGAGGTTTCTTTGCACCTAACCCTTGTCCCATAAGAGCCATAGCTGCGATGGTAAACCCAATACCTGGCATAAAAGCTAAGCCCTCAATACGTAGTCCTATCTGATATCCTGCTAAAACTTCTGTACCGTATTGGGCTATAATCATCGTAAAAAGCATAAAACTTCCAAATGTTAAAGCACGCTCAACAGAAGCAGGAATACCCACTTTTAATGCTCGTGAAAGTAGAGGTTTAGAGTAGTGCCACATAGGAAGATAAGGTGTTTTATGTTTTAAATATAAAACTACATAAACCATAAATTCTAAAATATTGACAATAACTGTACCTATAGCAGCCCCTAGTACACCAAGTTCTGGAAAACCCAAATGACCAAAGATAAGAAGATAATTTAAAATAATATTGAAGATAATAGAACCTATCTTTACTTTCATAGGTGTTTTGGTATCTCCTGCGGCGTTGAGAGCAGAGACAAATACTAACTTTATAAAAACAAAAGGTAACATCCATGTAAGCATTTGAACATAACTCATACCTAAGGCTACAACTTGAGTGTCTGTCCCAAACCATATATAGATATTTGAAGCAAGAAAATACCATGCAAACATAACAGGTAAACTGAGGAAAAAAGCAAATCTAAGTAAGGTTGAGAGTCCCACAGAAGCACGTTTTACTCTATTCGCACCTATAAAACGAGAGAGTAGTGCCGAAGTTCCTACATGCAGTAGTGTCAAGACAGCAAAGACAAACATCAGTGACTGTAATCCAAGTCCTACGGCAGCAACTGCAAATGCAGAGATACTTCCAACCATAATAAGATCTGTAATTACTTGTAGCATATCCATAAGTGAATTGAGTGCAGCAGGAATAGAAATTTTTAATATTTTTTGATGTTTAGGAGGGAAAAATCGTATCAAGGTATCTCTTTTTTGTGTATTATACTAAGCGTAGCTGAGAGACCTCCTTGAAATAACTTTTAAAAGATGCTAGAATAGGTAAAGGGAATTTTTAAATATAAAGGATTTTAATGAAAAATTTAGGAATGGTATTACTTTTGTTATTGAGTGCTTCTACCGCGATGTTAGCCTCAACAAGTACGCAAGAGAAAGATGGATTGGTAGCGCTTTATAATAGCACCAATGGAGATGATTGGACAAACTCATGGAATACTGATGATGGTCCTTGTAATGATATAGAACCTTGGTATGGTGTTACATGTAATGATCAAGATGAGATAACAGAGTTAGATTTAGAAGATAATAATCTTGTAGGAACTATTCCTGAGGGGATAGAAAATGTTATTAATTTGGTTACTTTAAATTTGAGTAAAAATAGTCTTAGTGGAAGTATCCCCTCTTCTATCGGAGATGGAGAAGGTGATGGTGATTTAAAGAAGTTGGAAAGCTTAAATTTAAGTAATAATAATCTTACAGGAAAAATTCCCAAAGAGTTAGGAAATTTAGGAGAGTTAACTCTTATTCAATTAGATGGTAATAAATTGACAGGTAGTATACCTATAGAGCTTGGAAAATTAACAAAATTAAAATACTTATATCTTTGGGTAAACCAACTTACAGGTTCTATTCCTTCAGAAATTGGAGAGATAGAGAGTTTAGTTAATATTGACTTTAGTGAAAATAATCTTGTAGGTGTTATTCCTTCTAAACTTGGGAGTTTATCAGAGTTACTTGAGCTAAAATTAAATAATAATATGCTTACAGGTGTAATCCCTCAAGAGATTACTAATCTAACGTTAGAGAATAATACAAGTCTTAACCTTACTACAAATTGTAGTTTAAATTCATCTAATAGTGATGTTCAAGATTTTATTGTAAATAATTCTGCAGTTGACTCTTATGACCCTGATTTCTTAGCAACTCAAGGGAGTTGTATTAATATAACTCCTATGATTACTTATATTTTAAATTAATGATAGAGTTAAGTAGATAGCATGAATAAAATTTTAATATCACTGTTTTTCCTACTCTGTATTTTTACCAAAGGATTTGCAGTTACAGAGAGTGAGAGAGATGGGCTAATGGCTATTTACGATAGCACAGATGGTGCTAATTGGGGTACAAATACTGATTGGAATACAACAACTGATCCCTGTTCTTGGTTTGGTGTGAGTTGTGATGATGACAATAATATTATAGGATTAGGATTAACAGAGAATAATCTTACAGGAAGTATCCCCTCTGAGATAGAGAACCTTACGCATTTAGTAGAATTTGATTTAAGTTATAATAAACTGGTAGGTAATATCCCTTCTCAAATAGGGTTATTATCTCAATTAGAGATACTTTATTTAAATGCAAATGAGTTAACAGGTACTATCCCTGTAGAGATAGGAAGTTTGTCTCTCTTAAAAGAGATAGATTTAGAGTGGAATAAGTTTGAGGGAAGTATCCCTACAGAGTTTGGTGATTTAGAAAATTTAATATTTTTAGATTTTGCAGATAATAATCTTACAGGTACTATTCCTGCAACTTTTATAGCGTTAACTAAATTGGAATATCTCTCTTTAGATTTGAATCATTTAAATGGAATAATTCCTAAAGGTATTGTTGATTTAACACAATTGAAAGATAGTAAAGGGCTTTATCTCAATAATAATTACTGTTTAAACTCTTATAACAATAATGTGAGAGATTTTGTAGTCTTAAAATCTGAAGTAGATTCTTTTAATGAATTTTTAGCTACACATGAAGATTGTAAGGTATTGTTAACACCTATTATTACTTATATATTAAACTAAATAATACGTAACTTCTCTAATATTTACACACTTTTAACCTCTTTTTAGATATAATCCTCGTAGTTACGCCGTCGTCATGATGGCGATTGCGAGGATAATTTATGTTACTTTTTACACCAGGACCTACACCCGTACCAGAGTCTGTACGTTTGGCTATGGCTGAACCGACACTTCACCACAGAACTCCAGAGTTTGAAGCTATTTTTAAAGAGACTAGAGAATTACTTTTTAATCTCATGGCGACTGATGAAGTTATCATGCTTGCATCATCAGGTACAGGGGCTATGGAAGCTGCTGTAACTAATCTTTGTCATAAAACACTACTCTCTATAAATTCAGGAAAATTTGGTGAGCGTTTTGGAAAAATTGCATTAGCAAGTGGACTTGAAAATATTGAAATTAAACACGATTGGGATACACCTGTTACTGTAGAAGAGGTAATAGAAACAGTAAAAGCTAACCCTTCTATTGATGCTATTGCTATTCAGATTTCTGAGTCAGCAGGGGGACTTCGTCATCCTGTAGAAGATATAGCAGCAGCAGTTAAAGAGATAAACCCTTCTATTATGGTTATCGCTGATGGTATTACTGCTGTGGGTGTTGAACGTATTAATGTTGAATATATAGACTGTTTAATAGCGGGAAGTCAAAAAGCATTAATGTTACCACCAGGTTTATCTATCTTAGGTTTAAGTAGTGCAGCTATTGAGACTATAGGGGCAGGAAAAGGGTATTATCTAAATCTCGCTTCTGAGATTAAGAAGCAAAAACAAAATACTACAGCTTACACTGCAGCAACAACGCTTATTATAGGGTTACGTTCTGTGCTTCAAGAGATAGAAGCAAATGGTGGTATGGGTCTGCTCTATTGTAATACTGCACGTCGTGCAAAAGCTACACGTTTTGCACTTGAAGCCTTAGGTTTACATTCGTATCCTTCAACTCCAGCACGCTCTATGACAACAATAGATGATAAAGATGCAAAAGAGATAAGAGATTTACTTAAAAATGAGTTTGGAGTGAATGTAGCGGGTGGACAAGATCATCTTAAAGGAAAGATTTTCCGTATTAATCAAATGGGGCTTATCGAGATTCATGAGATGGTATGGGTAGTCAATGCAGTTGAGTTGGCATTAGCAAAGCTTGGACGTAGAGATTTTGATGGAACAGCATCTCGTGTCTTTAATGAAGAGTATTTTAAAACAATATTAAAAAAAGAAGAGAAATAATGGTTTATGAACATGAAATCCCTAGTGGGTCTAAGCTCTACTTTGGGGCATCGGCTAAAGTAAAAAGAGAGATAGAATTTGTCTCTGCAGAGTTATTAGATAATTTGGGTTTTGAAGAGATAGTTACGCCACTTTTCTCTTACCATCAGCATGTATCATTTAATGATAAAAAGCCATTGGTAAGATTGAATGATGAAGAGAATCATGAAGTAACATTACGTGCAGACTCAACAGCAGATGTTGTACGTATTGTAACTAAAAGACTTGGACGTTCAGCAGAATCTAAAAAATGGTTTTACATCCAACCTACAGTAACCTTTCCAACAAAAGAGCAATATCAGATAGGTGTAGAGGTACTTGATGGTAAGTTTGAAGAGGTGGTAAAAACATCTATAACACTCTTAAAAGAGATGGATATAGAACCTGTTATGCAGATAGCAAATATACGTATTCCTCATCTTCTTAATGAAAAGTATGGAGTCTCATTAGAGGTGCTAAAATCTATGCACGTAGAGCAGATACTCTCAGCAGACTTACCATGGATAGAGCAACTTGTTAGAGTTAACTCTGTAAAAGATTTAAATGACTTAACTGCATTTCCTTTTGATGTAAGAGAAGAGCTTGAAAAGATAAAAGAAGCAACAGAAAAAGTAGAATATAACTCTATGGTTATCTCACCACTTTTTTATGCAAAAATGAGATATTATGACTCTTTAACCTTTAGAATGTTTGAAAATAATGCACTATTGGCAATGGGTGGGATTTATACCGTAGAGGGTATTGAAGCAGCAGGATTTGCACTCTATACAGATGAGTGTATCAGCAATAAAATGATGAGGGAAAAATAGATGAGTAAAGCAGATTTAATTGTAGGTCTCCAGTGGGGAGACGAAGGAAAAGGTAAGATTGTTGACCATATGGCTCAAACACATGACTATGTATGTCGTTTTGCAGGTGGACACAACGCAGGACATACTATTGTAATTGGCGATAAAAAATATGCACTACACCTTATCCCCTCTGGTGTACTAAATGCTAGTGCTAAAAATATTGTAGGTAATGGCGTGGTTCTTTCTCCTAAAGATTTTATGATAGAGATGGAGCAGTTTGATAATTTATCAGGAAGACTTTTCCTTTCAGATAAAGCACATATCATTTTACCTTACCATGCTATGATAGACCAAGCAAGAGAGCGTATGAAAGGTGATAAAGCCATCGGTACAACAGGTAAAGGAATTGGACCTGCATATGGTGACAAAATTGCAAGAATTGGGCATAGACTCGGAGAGTTATTGAACCCAGAAAAATTGACAGCTAAAATCGTAGCCTATTTTGAAATGAATAAACCTGTTTTTGATGCTATGGGTGTAGATGCACCTATAGAAGCAGAACTTTTAGCAGAGCTAGAGAGCTACAAAGCAGTTTTAGGTGAATTTATTACCGATACAACACAGCTTATGTGGGAGATTATGGATAATGATAAAAAGATACTTTTAGAGGGTGCACAGGGTACAATGCTTGATATTGACCATGGTACATACCCTTATGTAACCTCCTCTTCAACTGTTAGTGCAGGTGCATGTACAGGGTTAGGTATTAACCCTAAAGATATAGGACGCGTAACTGGTATCGCAAAAGCTTACTGTACAAGAGTAGGAAATGGTCCTTTTCCAAGTGAAGATTTTGGAGCAGAGGGTGATTTACTTCGTAAAAATGGACATGAGTTTGGTACAACAACAGGTCGTCCAAGAAGATGTGGTTGGTTTGATGCCGTTGCTATGCGTCACGCAGTACGTGTAAATGGTGTTGACCAAGTCTCTTTAATGAAACTTGATGTACTTGATGGATTTGATGAAGTCAAAGTATGTGTTGCTTATGAAGTAGATGGTAAAGAGATAAACTATGTTCCTTACGACTTAGAAGATGCAACTCCCATCTATAAAAGTTTTCCAGGATGGGATAAAACGGAAGGTGTAAGAGAATTTGATAAGTTACCAGAAACAGCAAAGTCATATATCTTAGCACTTGAAGATATGATAGGGACAAGAATGGGAATTATCTCTACAAGTCCAGAGCGTGAAGATACTATTATTAGATAACAATATTTGAGCAAAGCCACAGATGGCTACGTCAACACTAGGTTCTCTTCATCAGAGAGTCTAAGCGACTTGTCGCTTTAAATAATAAAAAATTGAGGAGTTCATAGCATGAGATTAAAACCACAACAGACAAGATATGTAGCTAGTAAGATTGGTATTGATTTGGCAAATGCACCTTTTGTTACTATGCCTAAAGGTAAAGAAGCTGTAGTTGAAGCTGCAAAGAAAATAATAGATGAAAATCTTGCACTAGAGTATGCACTTGATGAAAAAGTAAAAAATATTTTAGATGAAAACTATGATGAGATAGAGTTTCAACATGCAGATGAGAGACAACTATTTTTTATGATTAAAAAGAAAATGGCAGCAGAACATGGGGTGATTATGAACTATGATGACCGCTATAATGACTTAGCACACCTTATTTTAGATGAACTGTACGAAAATTATTTGGCTGAGTATGATGTAAATGAAAATCAAGTTAAAAATGTAATCTTTAAAGCATTTAAAGCTTTTGCAGATGCATATGATACTATAGATGATATTGTGTATGCAAAAATTAGAGGTATGGAGAAAGAGGTTGTTCCTGGTTCACAGGATTATGAACTTCTATATGAACGTTTTTACCAAGAAGAATTATCTAAAAGAGGGATGTTGTAATGAGTAAAATATCTTTATATTTTGAAAATGGATTAATGCTTGAAGCAAAAAGTTTTGGAGCAGAGGGTACTTCTGTAGGTGAAGTAGTATTTAACACCTCATTAACAGGGTACCAAGAGATTGTAACAGACCCATCGTATGCAGGGCAATTTGTAACATTTACGATGCCTGAGATAGGTAATGTAGGTTGTAATGCTCAAGATATGGAGAGTAAAGGGGCTTACTGTAAAGGTATAATCGTTCGTACGTATCAAGATAGACCTTCTAACTTTAGATGTGAAGAGACTTTGGATACATTGTTAAAGAAGAATGGTGTACTAGGTATCTCAGATATTGATACAAGGTTCATTACAAAGATGCTAAGAGAAGAGGGTGCTATGATGATGGTAGCTTCTACAGAAATTCATAGTAAAGATGAACTTAAAAAAGTATTAGAGAACTCACCACGTATTGAAGAGGTAAACTACATCGAAGAGGTGAGTACAAAAGAGAGTTATATTCATGCAGAAGCACGCTATAGTACAGATACTTTTAGTTATGAGACTCCTAAAACAAGTAAAAAAATACTAGCACTTGATTTTGGTATTAAGAGAAATATCTTAAATGAACTTACACATGCTGGTATGGAAGTTACTGTAGTCCCAAACTCTATTTCAGCTGAAGAGATTATTGCTAAAATAGATAGTAAAGAGATTGATGGTGTATTTCTTTCCAATGGACCAGGTGATCCTCTTATCTTAAAAGATGAGCAAGAGAAGATTAAAAAACTTATTGCTCATAAAGTACCACTGTTTGGTATCTGTTTAGGGCATCAACTTCTCTCTATTGCACATGGATATGATACGTACAAGTTACAGTTTGGTCATCATGGTGGAAATCACCCCGTAATGAATGCAATAACCAATACAGTAGAGATAACAGCACAAAATCACAACTATAATGTACCAGATAACATTACTGAAGTAGCAATTGTTACCCATACAAATCTTTTTGATAATACGATAGAGGGGTTAAAATATAATGACTCTCCAAGTATGTCAGTACAACATCACCCAGAAGCAAGTCCTGGACCACATGAAAGTGCATATATCTTCGGTGAATTTGCAAAAATGTTGTAGGGAGAGAAGATGAATATAGCTATTTTATTTGGTGGATCAAGTTTTGAACATGAGATAAGTATTGTCTCTGCAATTACAATGAAGAAAGTTTTAAAAAGAAGTACACTTACCTATATATTTGTAACACCTCAAAGAGAATTTTATCTGATAGATACAGGTAAAATAAACTCTAAACTATTCTCTTCAGGAGAGTATAAAAAATCTAAGCAACTTTTTCTAAAAAAAGGTGGTTTTTTTACAGAGAGTATGTTTGGAAGTAAAAAAGTTAGTTTTGATGTTGCATTAAACCTTATACATGGTAGAGATGGAGAAGATGGGAAAATATCATCACTCATGGAATTTTTCTCTATTGATTTTATTTCACCACGCATGGAAGCTTCTGCACTCTCTTACAATAAACTCTATACAAAGTTTTTAGCTCAAAGTTTAGGTGTGAAAACTGTAGCATATGAGTATCTCTCTAAAAATGATGAGAGAAAAATCAGTATGGATTATCCTGTAATTGTAAAACCTGTACGCTTAGGAAGTAGTATAGGGGTAAGCATAGTAAGAGCTAAAGATGAACTTGATTATGCCTTAGATGTAGCATTTGAATATGATACTGATGTAATAGTTGAACCTTTTATTGAAGGGGTAAAAGAGTACAACCAAGCAGGGTGCTATACAGACAGATGGGAACTCTCTATAATTGAAGAGCCACATAAAGAGGAGTTTTTAGATTTTGAGAAGAAATATATGGATTTCTCACGTGACTCTCAAGTACTTTCTGCAGATATCTCAACTGAAATAGAAAGTAAAATACAAGAGTGCTTTAAAAAGATATACAATCCACTCTTTAACGGAAGTATAATTCGTTGTGATTTTTTTGTTGTAGAGGGTGAAGTACTTCTTAATGAGATAAACCCTATACCTGGATCTATGGCAAATTACCTTTTCTCAGATTTTGAGGGTATGGTAGAGAGAGTAAGCAAAAACTTACCTAAAGAACAAAGTATTACTGTGGATTATCAGTATATTCACTCTATACAAAGTGCTAAAGGTAAAGCATAGAATTAGCGTTATAAGAGCTTAAATAGGAGTAATAGACTCTTATTTAAGAGAGCAAAATTATCATCTACTAAGTAATTATTTACAATTTTACACTTATTATTAACATTCAGTTAATAAATCCTTTTTACTCTTCCCTTTTTAAGCTTTATGTGTGAAAAATAAACCTATAATTAATACGAATGTTGTCAAATAATGTCATAAGTTGTCATTACTAAACGACATAGAATTTATATAAGGGGGTATGCATGCAATCAAACGCAGCATTGGAATACGACTATACTGTAGCAAAATTGTTCACATTTACAACAATTTTGTTTGGTATATTAGGTATGATTATCGGTACGCTTATCGCGGCCCAACTAGCATTTCCAGAATTGAACTACTTACTAGGTGAGTACGGTACATTCTCAAGATTAAGACCTGTTCATACAACAGTAGTTATATATGGATTTACTCTAAGTGGAGTTTTTGCTACATTCTATTATGTATCACAAAGAGTACTTAAAGTATCTATGGCAGAGTCTAAATTTATTATGTTCATGGGAAAATTTCACTTTTGGCTTTATTTTGTAGGAGCCTTATTAGCAACTATTTCTTTACTTCTAGGATATTCTCAAAGTAAAGAGTATGCACAGTATGAATGGCCAATAGATATAGTTATTGTAATTATATGGGTATCTTGGGGTGTAGCAATGTTTGCACTTATTGGTATTAGAAGAGAGAAAGCACTATATATCTCTATGTGGTATTATATTGCATGTTTCTTAGGTGTGGCTATGCTTTATCTTTTCAATAACATGGCAGTACCAACATATTTTGCTTCTGGTGGACTTGGCAGTATTATGCATTCTGTTTCTATGTACTCAGGAACCAATGATGCACTTGTTCAATGGTGGTGGGGACATAACGCTGTTGCATTTGTCTTTACTGTGCCTATCGTTGCAATGATTTATTATTTCCTTCCAAAAGAGTCTGGACAAGCGATTTATTCATATAAATTATCACTTCTCTCTTTCTGGGGATTAATGTTTATCTATCTTTGGGCTGGTTCACACCACCTTTTATGGTCAACTGTTCCAGACTGGATGCAGACAATGGGATCAGTATTCTCAGTAGTACTTATTCTTCCATCTTGGGGTTCAGCGATTAACATGCTTCTTACGATGAAGGGTGAGTGGAATCAATTAACTGAAAATCCACTAATCAAATTTATGGTACTAGCATCTACATTCTATATGCTATCTACTCTTGAAGGTCCTATTCAAGCGATTAAATCAGTAAATGCAATTGCACACTTTACAGATTGGATTCCTGGACACGTTCATGATGGTGTACTTGGTTGGGTTGTCTTTATGATTATGGCTGGACTTTTCCACATGGCACCAAGAATGTTTAAAAAAGAAATTTATTCTAAGAACCTTCTTGAAGCACAATTTTGGCTTCAGACAACAGCAGTTGTTCTTTACTTTACCTCTATGTGGATCGCAGGTATCACACAAGGTATGATGTGGAGAGCAGTTGATGAATATGGTAACTTGATGTATTCATTTATTGACACAGTTACTGTACTTCACCCTTACTATGCGATTAGAGCCCTTTCAGGTGTACTATACCTTACTGGTTTCTTGATGTTCGCTTACAATATGATTAAAACTATGACTTCTGGTAGAGAATTATCAGAAGAGCCACAGTTTAGATCACCTATGGCATAAGGAGGTAGGTTATGTTTCATTGGTTGGAAAAAAATCCATTCTTCTTTTCAGTAGGAGTATTTATAGTTATAGCGTTTGCAGGTCTTATTGAGATTCTGCCTAACTTTGCGGAAGCATCAAGACCAGTTGTAGGGCTTAAGCCTTACACTGTACTTGAACTTGCAGGTAAAGAAGTGTATAAAAAAGACAACTGTATAGCTTGTCACTCACAATTAATTCGTCCATTTAAATCAGAAACTGATAGATATGGTCAATATTCACTTTCTGGTGAGTATGCGTATGATAGACCATTCCTTTGGGGTTCTAAAAGAACAGGTCCAGATCTTCACCGTGTTGGTAATTATCGTACAACAGATTGGCATGAAAACCATATGTGGGAGCCTACAGATGTAGTTCCAGGTTCTATTATGCCAGCATATAAACACCACTTTACAAATATTGCTGATATCGAAACAGCGTATGCTGAAGCGGTTACAGTTAAAAATGTATTTGCTACACCTTATGGTGATGAATTCCAAGCAACGAAAGAAGCATGGGAAGCACACAAAGCAGTAGTATTAGCAGAAGCTAAAACTATTACAGCAGATATGAAAAACAAAGATGTTAAAGAAGCAGTTGCAGCAGGGAAAATTCCTGAAATTGTTGCACTTATTGCTTATCTTAACAGATTAAAGTAAGTAGAAAAGATGGAAATTAGAGAACTTCAAGCTTATGCTAGTTTCTTTATGTCCATTTTTCTAGTGGTGATATTATATTGGTATATTATATACCTTTATAGAAGTGAGAAAAAAGGTGATAAGGACTATGAAAAGTTAGGTAATATTGCTTTAGATGATGAAATCGATAGCAGACCTATCAATACCAGTTCTGTCACACCAAGTGAAAAAAAGGAGAAAGATAAATGAATGCGTTAATGATAAAAGGACTTCTCTTCGCAGCAATCCTTATCGGTGCTACAATTTATGTAGTTGATTCGATGAACATTGATTTGAGTGATCCTATTAATATGATCACAATGATTGGTGCTATAGCGATTGCAGTACTTACGGTAGGTGTATCTATTAAGTACATCAACCAGATGAAAAGTGATACTGCAGGTGGTGAGCTTTGTGAAGATAAGTGGGATGGCATTGGTGAGTATAAAAACGAACTTCCTGGTGGATGGGCATACTCATGGTTAGGAACTGTAATTTGGGCATTTTGGTATATGATTTCTGGTTATCCAGTAAATGCATTTAGCCAAATTGGTCAATACAACGATGAGGTAAAAGCTTATAATGTTAAGTTTGAAGAAATGCATAATAGTGCAGACGCATCAACACTTAAAGAGATGGGTGAGTCAATCTTTCTTGTACAATGTGCTCCATGTCATGGTTCAACAGGTGATGGGCTTTCTGGTAAAGCACATGACTTTACATCAAGAATGTCTAAAATACAAATACTTGACGTAATTGCAAAAGGTTCAAATCAACTTGGTTACCCAATGGGTGCTATGCCTAAAGATATGGCTACTGGTGCAGATGCTGAAGCAATTGCAATTTATGTAGCTGGTGGTATGAAGGGTGAACAACCTGCAGCATTTGCAGCGTGTGCAAGCTGTCATGGTGCAGATGGTAAAGGTATGAGTGGTATGGCTCCAAATTTAACTGTGTTTGATGAAACATTAGTAGGGAATGTAGTTAAAAATGGTAAAAAAGGTGCACTTGGTAAAATGCCAGCTTTCAACGATAGAATGACTCCAGTACAAATCAAAGCACTTGCAGCGTATATCGCTACATTGAAAGGATAAGAGATGGCAGAAAATACAAATAGAGGCGTATTTAGTATTAATGGTGTAACTGGTATGCTTATTGCTACAGTTTTATTATTGTCTATTCTTGTTGTTTTAACAGTATGGGGTATTGGTGTGCAACAAAAGAGTGCTAGTAACTTTTATGATCCATCTTCTATTACAAGTAGTTTAGATAATGTTCAAGAAAATAGCCAAGCGAATAAAGATTTTGCATTCCAAGATGCTAAGTAATTCATAAAGGATAAATAATGATTAAAGTTATGGATAAAGTATTAGGATTAACTATTGTTCTCATGGCTGCTTATACAGCGTGGGCGGTACTTACACCTAACCACCTTTTTATAGGATAATTTATGTTCAAAGTTCAAGTAAGGCTCGCCTTGCTTGCTTTGTTACTTCCTCTTCTTCTAAACGCAACACATATTCTCAAAGATGACATTTTAAAACCAGAAGCTTCAGTACTAATTGAAGATATGGCAAATGAGTTATTCTCAAAAACGGGTATAAATGGATATGTTGTTGCTACTAATGAAAATTTCCCACTAGGGTTTAACTTAGTAGAGTATAGTATGAAGTATGAAGTTAACATGAGCAAGCCGTATGTTATGTTGATATTTGCACCCAATTCAGTGATTACTGAAAAATCTAAAAATAGAGGAAGAGTTGCTCTCATTCCTTCATCAACAGAGTTAGTATCACTTTATGATAAAGGTGATGTTATGGATGCAACGATAGATGTAATAGCAGCAAAAGATAAAAACAGTAAAGAAGATAAATTTAATATAGGTGTGGTTCAAGGTTTTTCAGAATTGGCAGATCAAATTGCATCTTCAAAAGATATTGAGTTAACAACAACACTTCCTAATGACACTCGTATTGTAGTAAATATATTACGTGTTATTGTTATTTTTGGTGGAATATTAGTCTTTTGGATGTTTATGTTTAGACCACTATATATGAGGATAAAAAATGGCAAGCAATAAAGAAAAAACATATTGGCCACACATGATACTAGGTTTTCTTTTTCTAGGATTAACATTGAGTTTTTGGACTGTGAAGTCTGTCTCTTTAATGCCTGTTCAAGAGGTTAATACCTTTATGCTTAAGTACCAGGTAGCAGATAAAAATATTAATGAAATTATGGAAAAAAAGATTGCATTTGATAAAAAATATACTATTGTCATTCAAAATATTGAATTGATGGAGATGAAAGATAATATCCATAGTAAAACTAAAAATGTTAAACATGTAAAACTTTCACATGGAAATAATACATTTTATTATAGTGTAGAGAGTAAAGAAGGAAGTCCAGTAGAAGATGCAAATGTAACTTTTTTCTTAACACAACCTCATAGTGTAGCTGAAGATCAACTACATGATAATATTCCTTTTATAAATGGAAAATTTCAGGTAAATAATGTACCTATCGTACATGCAGGTAGATATACACTTCAGCTTCGAGTAAAGGTTGGAGAGAAAATAGGTTACTTAGAGACACCTGCATATTTGAACCCTCAGTAATCTTTTAGTCTGTTGTTAACACAGTAGACTTTTTAGAATGCATGGAAGAATTATGTTATAATTCTTCCATGAATAAACTCCACATATATCCCACATCAAGAGCAATTAGATCTATTGTTAAAAGCCAAAAAGAGGTAGATACTTTTTTACCTGCACTTATGCGTATGGATGAGTTCGAACATCGTGCAGTTCTTATAGAAAATAGAAAACTTATAGATCCTCTTCAACGTATATTATTTTTAAAAGAAGCTGCAAATTTCAATGCTTTTACACACTTAAATCTTGACCTCTCTTTAGTGCGTTTTTTTACTAAAAGTGATGCCCTTTTTAAGTTTTTTGAAGAGTTGTCAGCAGAGAGAGTTGACTTTTTAGCCTTAGCTGAAGCAGATGCTTATGTGGAATTTGAAAAACATTTACAAATCCTAGAACAACTTTTAGAAAACTACGAGAAACTATTGGATGTAAACAATTTAACAGATAAAGCTTTTATCCCAAACAGCTATAGACTTAATGATGGTTTTATAGAGAGTTATGAGAGTATAGAGGTTCACTTAGAAGGGTATTTAAGCCATTATGAGTTAGAGCTTTTAGAAAATATCTCTAAAAAAGTAGAGCTTGTACTACACTACACCACTAGTAACTTTAACCTAAAAATGCAAGAGCGTTTTGAGACTCTAGGTATCACTCTTCCCAATCATAGCCATGTAAGTTTTTCTATGAGTCAAAAGAGCGTGCTTAGTAGAGAAAAAAATGAAAAAGTTATAGAGAGTAAACTCTTTAGTGTAGAGGAGCGTGAAGAGCAGGTAGCTGTAGCATTTGTTGAGATAGAGAAGATGATAACTACCCAAGGCATACCACCTGAGGAGATAGTACTTATTCTTCCCGATGAGAGTTTTAAAGAGCATTTTACCCTGTTTGATACCCACCATAATTTAAACTTTGCTATGGGGTACGACTACAGTAATGGGTATTTTTATAAGTCACTTCATATGCTCTATAGATATTGGCAAAGTTTTGACGATGAGAGTAAAAAGATACTTGAACGGTATGGATTTAAGCAAGAGATACTTGATAGCTTAAAGCCATCATCTCCATGTAAATTAGAGGCTTTTTTTAGCACCATAGAAGCGTTAGGTTTATTGGATTGTCCTATAGATGATAAGATGAAAAAAGAGAAATACAGTGAAAGAGTCTATGAAGAGTATCTGCATTTTTTAAAGATATTTGAAAACAAAGAACTCTCTCAAAAAGAGTGGCTCTTTTTATGGCTTAAAGCCCTCTCCAAAATCACCATAGACGATGTAAGAGGTGGACTTGTTACAGTTATGGGTGTACTAGAGACTAGAGGGGTTAGTTTTAGGGGTGTGGTTATCGTAGACTTTAATGAGGGGGTAGTACCTGCTAGTTCAAGTAAAGATCAGTTTTTAAACTCTACAGTACGAGCGTTTGCAAACCTACCTACAAAGCAGAACCGAGAAGCGTTACAAAAACAGTACTATAAACGACTTTTAGAAGAGGCAGAGACATCTGTGATACTCTATAGTAGCAGCGATAACAAACTCCCCTCAAAGTTCCTCTATGAGTTAGGGTTAAAAGATGCAGTAGCTACACAAGCACAAAAAAGCCTACTCTATAACCAACCATCACAACTTGTAAAGACACAAGACCCACAAGTAGATGCGTTTGATGCACACAGTATAGTATGGTCTGCTTCACGTCTTAAAACCTACTTGGAGTGTAAACGTAAGTACTACTACCGATACATTCAAAAGATAAAAGCAAAACAAGAAGATGAGTTTAATGAAGGTGCATTTCTACACTTACTGTTAGATCATCTTCACCGTGAGAAAAGCAGTTACAAGAGTAAAGAGGAGATGCAAAAAAGCATAGACATGCTCTTAGAGGAGTTACTCCCACTAAAAAGTGCCAAAATAGCCTACCAAAAGCTACTTTGGAAAGAGAAACTCCAAGGATATGTCACATCCCAAATAGAGCATTTTTCGCATGACTGGAGAGTAGTAGAGAGAGAAAAAGAGTTCCAAGGAGAGATAGGAGGACTCAAGTTTAAAGGACGCATAGACCGTATAGACCAAAATGCAACTGATACTTTAGTACTTGACTACAAAAGTGGCTCTACTAAAGATGCACAAAAAACAAAAAACCTAGAGACACTCACCGACCTACAAATGAGCATCTACCACCATCTACTCACCCCCAAATACCAAAACCTAACTTTTGCCTTTGTAAAACTTTTTGAAAATGGAGAGAGAGAAGAGATTACCGCTTTAGAAGAGAAAAACGAACACCTAGCCCAACACATCATAGAATTAAAACAGACTAAAAGTTTTGTAGCAGAAAAATGCGAAAACCTACAAAAGTGTAAATGGTGTGAGTTTACATTGATGTGTGGAAGAGGGGAGTATGTGTGAGAAATAAACAACTTATAAATCATATGAAAAGTTTTACAACCTATCAATGGTTAGTTTTTATTAAAAAATTAGAAAATAAATCTGAAGAAGAATTATATAAATTTGCAAAAGATAAAATTCATTTAAATATGTTACAAAATACAAACTGGCATTTATTGATTTTAGATTTATCAATTCGTATATCAGATGACAAAAATACAAAAGTAAACTTTAATGATTTACCGACAGAAGATGACTATTATATCTTCATTAAATTATATACTAATAGTTATGATGTAGATAATGGAATAAATTTTTCAAAAGATTTAGATTATTCAGTACCTTATGCAATGTCAAAAATGACATATGAACAATTAAAAATGTATTCACCTATTGGCGGAAGATTAATAACATTATATGGCAGTATAAAAAATAAGATTAAAGAAGAGTTTGGGTTATTCCCCAATCAAATAGCAATATTTTATTTATTAAATGATATCAAAAATAATATTTATGTGCCTTTTAATTTTAATGAAATATTTAAATATTTAAATATTTGGGATAATACAATTAGTGAAAAAAACTTAAAGAAGTTTATTGTAACTTTTTCTATTACACTTAAAGAATATAAATTAAAAGCAGAAGGAATTACAAAAAATAATATTAAATCAAAAAGATTAATAAGTAATATACCTATATTAGATTTAACTAATAATTATTATTTTATTCCTTCAAAATCTATTTTACAAGAAGCATTAACTTATAGAATTTTTGAAACAATAGATAAAAGATATAAAGGGTCTGAAACTTTTAAAAGAAAATTTGGAGATACATTTGAAAACTATATTAGAGAATTAACTCAAGTGTCACATGGGAGTTATTTTAATGAATGTAATAAGCTTATGCAAGATAGACATGAAAAAAAGAAAGCAGAATTTTTTCTTTCAAAAGGTAATTCAAGTATAGTTATAGAGTCTAAATCATTATATTTAGATGAAGAAATAATTCTCCATGATAGTGCCTTGAAACTAGATAAAAAAATGAATAATCGAATCAAGGATGCAATATTACAAATAGAATCATGTTTTAATTATTTATGCACCAAAAATAATTACGGAATCATCGTTATACATACCCATATTCCTATGCTTAATTATATGCTTAGTAAAAATAAAGTTAATATTATACTTATGTCTATAATAGATTTTGAAATTATAATTCATAATCCATATGAAAAAATTATTGAATATTTTAAAAAAGAAAATAAGGATAAAAACATAACTTTGTTTTTTAAAAAAGAAAATCCATATTTAAAAGAAATATGGATAAAATTACTTTCTGATGTGGAAAAAAATCAAAAATCATCTAAGGATTTTAAAAATGAAAAATGAATTAGATAACTTCAAACCCTACCTAGCCTACTCAGCCTCAGCAGGAAGTGGGAAGACTTTTGCTCTTTCTGTTCGTTACATCTCTTTGCTTTTTATGGGGGAGTTGCCTAGTTCTATATTGGCTGCTACTTTTACTAATAAGGCTGCGGCTGAGATGCGTCAGAGGGTGGTGGATTCGCTTCGTAACCTTGGGGAGAATGAGGCGTTTTTAGATGCCATAGTGGTTCAAACAGGTATGAGTAGAGAGGAGTTGTTCTCTAAACAGCCAGAGGTGATGGCTCGTTTTCTCTCTTCTAGTTCGTACATCGTGACACTTGACAGCTTTTTCTCTTCTATCTTACGTTCTGCTTCTTTGGAGTTGGGGCTTGAGCCTGACTTTGTAACTAAAGAGCAGGGGCATGAGAAGTTAGAGATGCACTTTTTAGAAGAGGTACAAGCTGAGGGGTTACTCTCTAACCTTGTTAAGTTAGCCATGAACATAGAAGACAAACGCTTTGGTAAAATGTTTGATCTGATGCAAAACTTTTACAAGGTTGACCCTCTTTTACCTAAGCAAGAGGAGTGTCTCTCTACATTGGCAGAGCAAGAAGAAGCGTGTGAAGCGTTACGTCTAAAGATGTTAAAAGCCCTTAACGATGCGAGTGCAACAGCACGTTGTCTTAAGCAGTTTAGTACACATAACACAAAAGAGTTGTTTGGTAAAAAGCTTTTTGAAAAAGAGACACTAGGCGAACACTCATGGTTTAAAAAAGTAGCCAATGACGAGATAGAGGGGCTTTATACCTATTTGAAATTGGCACTGTCACAGTGGGCTAAAACACGAGAAAGCATAGTCCTTCATGCACTTTTTAACATTTACGACTACTATAAAAATGCCAATATCTCTAATGCAAAATCATCAGGGATACTCTCTTTTGATGACTTGAGCTATTTTACTTATAGGCTTTTGCATGAGAGTATTAGTAAAGAGTTTTTGTACTTTAAGATAGATGCGAAGTTTAAACACATTCTACTTGATGAGTTTCAAGACACCTCTACTTTACAGTTTTTACTACTACAACCGCTTATAGACGAGATTTTTGCAGGGTATGGACAGAGTGAATTTAAGAGTTTCTTTTACGTAGGAGATACCAAGCAGTCACTCTACCGTTTTCGTGGAGGAGTAGAAGAGCTTTTTGACAAGGTTGCAGAGAACTACGGGGTAAATATAGAACAGATGGATACCAACTACAGAAGTTCTAAAAATGTAGTAGAGCAAGTGAACCGCTGGTTTGAACCCACAATGGAGGGCTATGTTCCTCAAAAAAGTAGAGAAGATGCCTCTGAAGGGTATGTGGAAGTGCTAGAGTCTGAAGAGCTAATAGAAGAGGCGGTGACACAGGTTAAAAAGCTCATAGCCTTAGGGGTAAATGTAGATAACATAGCCTTTTTAGTAAGCACCAATAAAGATGGACAGAGTCTGCAAGAAGCGTGTCAACATGAGAAGATAGAGGTACTGTTAAAAACCTCTAGTTCATTAAGAAATATGCCTAAGATTGCTGCGGTAGTAGCCATGGTATCTTACCTCTTTTATGGGGAGAAGATAGACGCTCATGCACTGCTCTTAAGGGTAAATGTCTCTTTGGAAGATATAGACGTTTCATGGTTCTCCCTTTTTATGTCGCCTCTTCAAGTAGTCGATAGACTCATACGTGAGTTTGGTTACTTTGATGAAGATTTAAATGTGTTGAAACTCCTGTCGTTTGCTTCAAACTATGCTGACATACCAACCTTTATAGAGGAGTTTGAGACTTCTAGTATAGCAGTGGCTTCAAACACGGTACATGGTGCTAAGATTATGACGATACATGGCTCTAAAGGTTTAGAGTTTGAGTATGTCATACTTTTAGATAAGCTCACACGAAAAAACAGCGATAAATCAGCACTTATTTACCACTACAATGATAACTTAACGATAGAGAAAATACTCTACCGTACACAAGGAAGAGAAAACTTTGACGATGAGTATAAGCAGATTATGCAAGCACGTAAAATCTCTGCACTAAAAGATAGAAAAAATGTACTTTATGTAGCGTTAACTCGTGCTGTTGAAGGGCTTATTGTGATTAGAAAGCCTAAAGATTCTGTTTTTGATGAAGTGGGTATGGAGGTGTTGAGTCTTGGAGTTTTAGAAGCAAAAGATGAGAGCTTAAAAGCTAAAAGCACACAAGAGAGAGTAGAAGAGATACAGATAAGTAATTATGGCACACAAGAGATAAAAACGCAAGAAGATGAAGAGGAGAAAGATTATGAGGCTATTCTCTTTGGAACAGCTCTGCATTACACTTTAGAGATGCTAGGAGATTTTACTAAAAAGAGTCTCAAAATGGCTATGACTTCGCTACAAAACCGTTATGGACAACAGCTAAGTTCTCAAAGCATGGCTCAGATAGAGCAACGTATTCTTCTACTTTTGGAGCATGAAGCATTTTTAGGCTTACTAGAGGGTGCAACCCTAAGAAAAGAGCAGTCTCTTAGTTTTGAGGGAGAGAGAAAACAGATAGATTTACTCTTAGAGTACAAAGAACACTATCTGGTCATAGACTATAAAAGCTCTAAGAAATATGCCCTTAAACATCAAAACCAAGTAGGGTATTACAAAAAAGCTATTGCTAAAATAACAGATAAAAAAACAGAGGGAATGATAGTTTATATGTTAGATGATGAGGTGTGGTTAAAGAGGGTATAGTTTGAATACAGAATCAATATTATTTTGATATAATACATAAAATTCAACAAAGGAAACTCTTATGCGATTCCTAAACATAAAAACAGACTACGCCTTCAAAAAAGTGTTTGGTTCTGAAAACTCTAAAAATATCCTAAAAAGCTTTTTAAATTCTACATTAGACCTAGCATCTCCAATAGATAG
>Ga0256837_1000506_pt1 | contig 32332 bp, 34 predicted proteins | sample 4562384metaG_FD_185976 | JGI IMG/M metagenome (GOLD analysis project Ga0256837, IMG submission 185976) | Hydrothermal vent microbial communities from Guaymas Basin, Mexico - 4561-384 | ecosystem: Environmental > Aquatic > Marine > Hydrothermal vents | place: Mexico: Guaymas Basin | collected... | reverse complement strand
GCCATTATCATCACCTTTGCCCATACTGTCGGAGAGTTTGGCGTGGTGCTTATGGTTGGTGGCAGCATTGAGGGGGAGACCAAAGTCGCTTCTGTTGCTATCTATGAGATGGTGGAGATTTTAGACTATAAGAGTGCACATATCTACAGTGCGCTGATGATACTGATAAGTTTTAGTGTGTTGTTAAGTGTCTATTGGTTTAACCATACGCAACGTAAAAAAGGGTTTGGGTTATGATAGAGATTGCGATTCACAAACCATTAAGTGGTGCAAACGGAGCTATGCAGCTCAATGTCAACACCACCATAGAGTCTCACTCCTTTGTCGCTATTACAGGAAAAAGTGGCAGTGGTAAAACAACGCTGCTGCGTGTCTTAGCTGGGCTTGAAAAAGCAGAGGGCAGTATTTGTGTCGATGGTGAGATATGGCAAGATGCAAACACCTTTGTTCCTCCACAAAAGAGACAGATCGGTTTTGTGTTTCAAGATTATGCCCTTTTTGAAAATATGACGGTGCTAGAGAACCTTTTATATGTCACCAAAGACACGCAACTCGCACACCATCTTTTAGAACTCACCCAACTCACGCAGCTGCAAAACAGACACCCCCACACCCTCAGTGGTGGACAAAAACAGCGTGTTGCCATCGCTAGAGCAATGATGAAAAAGCCAAAACTCCTCCTTTTGGATGAGCCCCTTTCAGCCCTTGACAGTGCTATGAGAGCAACCCTTCAAAATGAACTTCTTACACTCCATAAAGAGTTTGGTACAACAACATTGATGGTCAGTCATGATCCTAGTGAAATCTATAAAATGTGTGCACATGTTCTAGTATTGGAAAATGGAGCTATCATCCAAAGTGGTGCACCAAAAGAGGTACTGCTTCGGATGCAAGGGAGTCAAAAGTTCTCTTTTCGAGGTGAAATTGTAGCTATAGAGAGGGTTGATGTATTGTATGTTGGTATCGTTGCTATTGGGCAACAACTTGTGGAGGTAGTGCTCTCACACTCTCAAGCACAATCATTACAAACAGGAGACAAAGTCTCCCTCTCTACTAAGGCGTTTGCACCTGTTGTTAAAAAAGATATTGGAGTTTGAACTATTGTTTCTACAACATCTAAAGAGCTACGAGTTCTACACCATCTTCTAACAGATAACATACATATCCTTGTGTAGGTTTATTGGTAATTTTTTTTACTGCATTGACATAAAATGATACTTGCGTGTTATGTTTATCGCTATAATTGCGTGAACTTTTATAATCTAGCACATAGTAGTGATCCCCTTTGTCAAGTAAAAGGTCTAAATAACGTAGATTGTTTTTATATTTCAGAGGTTGTTCTTTGGATATTTTTGCACCCTCTACAAGTGCCAAAAACTCTTTGTGCTGCACCAAAGTTGCAACTCGTTTTTCTATATCAGCAACAGCCTCCTCTTCTAAAACAAATCCATACTTGTTGAGCATCATATCTTTTGCGTGAGGGATTGCTTCAAAGCTAAAGCTCTCCATCATCTCCAACATATAGTGCATCGCCAAACCAAAATGGATAGCTGACAAATCCTCTTCTTGAGTATCTTCCACTGCCAAAATATCACTTTGTGTGCCGTAGTAAAGCTCCTCATAGGCAAAATGTTGTGGAGGTTGCGTGTTGGTCTTGTTTTGTTTTGGTGATACTAAAACACCCCTTGTACCAAGAGAAAGCCCTAAAAGTTCAAAAGTTGATTTTTCTGGTTTTTGTATAACAAACAAGTTACGTTTTGCACGGGTAAAAGCAACATACAAGGCATTGAGTGTATCCTCCCTGACAAGTTTTTGTTCCTTTTGGAGTGCCTCTTTGTAAGCACTATCAATGGCATCTCTACCTGCTGTTCTTAAATAGATATGCTTTAAATCAATGCCATCATACTCATAAATGATAGCGTCACGAGAAGGTGGTGTTTTTTTAAGCCTGTCAAGAACAATCACATGCTCAAATTCCAAACCTTTGGACTTATGTACAGTCAGTACCCTCACCCCATGAAGTTCACTCGATGCAGCACTCTCAGCAATACGCTCATACTCAAACAACAACGCTTCAATATCATCAAAACCACGCACCAAGTCCAAAAACCGCAACGTGTTAAAATCACCATCAAAAAGTTTATACTCCTCAATGGCGTGTTGAATAATCTCAAAGAGGGAGTGGGTGTTGATATTTGGCACCCTTATCTCATACGGACTTTGTTCCAAAAGAGCAAAAAAGTTATATTTGGCTATTGCCTCATGAAAATAGATATATTTTAAATACTCCAAAAGTGCCTGCACACTCTTTTGGTTAACAAGAAGTGTTGTGGTCTCAGTGACCACCTCTATGCCAGCGGATTCAAGTTGCTGCTGTATCGCCTCTCCATCCCCGTTTGTTGCACATAAAATGGCTATATCATCAAGTTGTGCACCAACACGCAACAACTCTTCTACCTTTTGTTGCATAGCTTCAAGAAGATTTTCCTCCTTGCTTACCTCGACATAGCCACCATTGTTTTTCTCTGGAACCTTTTGTTCTTGATATTTTGGCATAATCTTTGCAAATGTTTCATTGACAAACTCTACCACCTCTTTTTGAGAGCGATAGTTCACTTTCAATGGCTCTATATGCGTGTTGTTCTCTTTGGCAACCACATCAAATAAGGCACTCACCCCACCACGAAATCTGTAGATTGACTGCTTTACATCACCGACAAAAAAGAAGCTTCCATCTTGAAATATCCCCTCACCCGAAGTGATTTCAGCTATTAAGGGTTGCAAAATCTTATACTGAAGTATGCTGGTGTCTTGGAACTCATCAAGTAAAATATGCTCAATAGTGGCATCAAGACGAAAATAGAGAAATTCGCTCTCTTGGAGTTGATGTAAAATGGTATAAACCAGTTGTGTGACATCATTAAATCCAAGCTCATTTTCCTCTTTGTAGAGTGCTTTTTTTGCTTTTTTATATAAAGTAACCAATGTTTGCATCGCATAAAAAAAGTTTGATTCTCTGGCTCGATAATACTCTTTGAGAGCCTCTTGAATCCGTGTCAAAACAGTGTCCATCTCAGGAGTAAAACACTTCTTAAACACCCAGTACTCCAGCGTCTCTTTTTGGACCCAAGTTTTAGCACGCAACTCCTCAAAACTCTGACAATCCACCTGCTTTTTCAAAGTTGCAGAAGCACCCTTACACCCTGCTACTATCTTTTGAAGCTCTTTGAGTGCATCCATGGCAGCATTTTCATAAACAAAAAGGTTTTTTTGTGAAAATGCTAATCCCTCTAACTGATCTTGTTTCTCGTAAAACTGCTCCAAAAGAGTAAAAATATCTCCAAAACGTTTGTTCGATTCCAGTGCCAAAGTAATGAGCATCTCTTTGTTGCCACTGACACTTACCTCTTGTAAAAAACGGTGTAAAAGTTTGAGTTCATGTTGGGATGCCTGAGTATTAAAATCTGGCATCAAAGAAACATACAGAGAGAATTTACGTAGAATCTGAGTGAAAAAACTATCTATTGTCATAATTTTTGTATTTGATTGTAAAAACTCTGCCAAGATTTTTTTACGTTGTGCCAAAAGCTCCTCTTTTGATAAACCTGTTACGTTGGTTATCTCTTTTAGCTCATCCTCTCGATATTCTAAATCTTCCAATGTCTCTATAATGCGCTCAGACATCTCCGATGCTGCTTTGTTGGTAAAGGTGAGAGCTAGGATTTTGGAACTTTGTGCCCCTTGAAACAACAGTGAGAGGTAACGCACCACAAGCATAAAAGTTTTTCCACTCCCCGCACTTGCTTCATATGCTAAATTTTTTATAAACATCTACTACCTTCCACACATCATTTTATAAGGGCAAAACACGCAATGTTTTGTATCTTCACATTTTTCAAAATTTATCTCTTCCATAGAGAGTAAATCAGTAATATGACTCTCTAAAAGGGCAAGTTTTTGCTCTAAAAGTGCCTCATCTACTATTGTATTTTGAGACAAATCATAAAAACCACAAGAGAGCTTTTTACCCTCCTCTTGTGCTAAAAGATAGTAAAATTCCAGTTGAAAGTCGGTAGCTTCTGTAACATTTTTAGAGTTATAAAGAGTATAAGAGCCTGTTTTATAATCAAGCACCATTAATTCATCATCACGAACATCAACTCTATCTATCTGCCCATTTATTATCATCCCTTTATAGATTTTTTTCACTGAGGACTCACACCCCTGCACACGCCAACCTGCATCAAAACGCTCAACCTCTGCAACACAAAAAGGCTCTAGGCGTTTTTTTTGCAATCCCATCAAATAGTTTTCAAGTTCACTCTTTCCTGTATAATGATCCAACCACTGATATAAATCTTTTTGTAGTTCTTTAACACTGTGATAACTTTGTTTATGCGTATAAAGTTCTTTAAGTGCAGCATGCACTTTAGAGCCTATCTCATACTCTTTTGGCATATCTTTTGGAATCTCAAAATCTTTAATATTGGCAATGTAGTTATAATAATATTTTCGTTTACAACTTAAAAATGTTTTGAGTTTTGTTGCAGAGAGAGATTTGTCAGCAAAACTATACTCTAAGCATATCTCATTCTCCTTGGTTTTCTCTTTTGCGTGTTGCTTAAAAAGCACTTGTGCATAATCACTCTCAAGATAACTGTTTTGCTCTTTAATGCCAAGCTGCTTTAAGAAGTTAGAACCCCTTTTGTTCGCTGAGGAGACATAACAGATACTTACCTCCTTAGAAGCATTGATAAGCATCTCATAATAGTGTCTTTGAAGATTCTCCCTGTCATTGGGCGTAGGCAAACCTGCGTGTTGTCGTACCTGCGTGTTTAAAAACATATCTTTTTGACTTCGCCTTGGAACATTATCTTCATCAAAATCAATAAGTATCACACCGTCAAAAGCAATTCCCCGTGTTTCTAAAACACCCATTACAGTTATCTTTCCACCCCGTACATCATCTATACTCTGTGCAGAGAGTCTTTGCATAAAAAGGTTCAAAACAGACTTGAGTGTCATCTCCTGTAAAAAGGGAAAGAGTTTAAAGAAATGGTACAACTCTTTTTTAACAATACTGCGCTCTGTTTTGTTATGACAAAACTCTAAAAGCGCTGTCATTATCTCTTGGACATCACATGCTTGAATGTTTGTGTAGTAGTGTGGTTGTAACAGTTGCAAGACCCCATCACCATACCTTTGTAAGCGATGAAAATTCTCTTGTGAATTTTGTGTAAGATAGTTTAATGTAGCTTGGATATGCTTGTAGATTTGTGTTGTAGTAAAACTCTCACCCATCGCAAAGTTAAGGTTTGACTTTGTATCAAACTTGCGTAACATCTCAGCTGCATTCTCGTTTGGAAGCACAACTGCTATTTTTTGAGGATCATACCCTTTTTGTATATACTCATATATCTTTTTTTTCACAAAAGCGACCTGTAAAAGGTTCTCGCTGACACTTTCGCATACCACTTGCGTGTTTTGTTTGTAGGGCTCCTTTTTGAGAACTTTTTTCTCACTCATATCTAAAAAATAACGATACCCCTTTTCTATCTCAAAACCTAACTCCTGTAACTTCTCTTGCATCTTTGTGTTAAATCTTCCTGCCGTAAAATGGAGTTGTAATGATGTAAGTGTTGCAACTTCATCAAGGAGTTGCAGTTCAAACTCTGTAAGGTACCCATCAACATAGACCTCTATCTTTGATTGTGAAGTTATGTAAGATTTATTGAGTTTATACAGCTTTGGCAAAAAAATGGTATCTAAAAGTTTAGCTTCATCACACAATGCTTTATATCTTTTGTAAAGCTCTTCAAGTATAGTGATATGCTCTTCATACTCTGCATAGGTATCTGCATTGTAGAGTTGTTCAATAGCACATAATTCACTGCTTAACTCCTGAAAAAAACTCAAAATATAACTACTGTTTTTTGTAAAAGTAAAAAAGTTACGCTCGATTTGGAGTTTTGAAAAGTTTTTAAAATCGGATGCTTGCAAAAGCAGGAGGGTTCTTGTATCTGAGTCGATAAATTTATACTCAGGCACCACACAGATGGTGTTTATAAAATCATTCATAGTGAGTGTATGGGGAAGAAAAAGTGTTTGTGTACTCTGTGCAAGTTGCGCATGCCTTATGGCACGTGCAGAAGAGAGTACAATGGTTCTATTATCCATTACTCAAATTCAAAAGCTTCTTTGATACGTGTATCAGCTTTCATATTTAAAAATCTATAATCATCACCAACTTTTATTTTGGCAATTATATTCCAAACACCAGCTTTTGGAAACACGGCTCCTTCAAAGCTGTAAATGCCATTTTCAACTCTTGGAGATTCAAGTTTTAGATCAAACTTACTTGTTTCAGGACGTGAAATAGTAACCACTATTTCAGCATTGCTTATAGGATTTCCCTTTTTGTCAGTCACTTTATACTGAATCACTGGTTTTTCACCACCAATTGATTCTGTAATATATGAAACATTATATTTTTGATCAAAAGTTTGTCTTGCTATAATAAGTTCGTTCGCTTTTGCATCTGCATTTTGATAAGAGGTCATATATGCATCACTCTCTTGTATATCAGCCTTTGATGTGACAATCACTGTTGCTACACAAAAACCAAAAACTAATGTTATAGAGAACCCAATTATATATGGCCATGCTCTTCCGTTACTTTTTTTACTCACCTTGATGCCTTCTCATATAGAGTTTTCTTCTTATATACATAACTATACCATATAAAACAAAACCGTAGAAAAACAACTTAACATAAAAGATAGCTTCTTGGTTTGCATCACCTGGGTCATTTTCCAAGACAACACCTCTGCTAGTAGCGATTTGATGTGCAATATCAACAAATCCGTTATACATACTTCCTGCATATTTACCAACAATCTGTTCATCTTTTGCTTTTTGTGCTAAAAGGGGAACAATTGTACCACCATAATCTTTACGGATCCCATTAAAGCTTTCCCAACTATCAGCATATGCCAAAGCCATGATAAATGCTTGAACAGCAGAAGCAACAGGACTTAGAACCTGTTTTCTGTCAAAATATTTATATAAAGAGGTGTCATTTGCCATCAAATCAACCTCTTTATCCATCTCACTAAATACAAGCACAACGGTAGGTTCTTTAAACTGACTTAAAAGCTCTTTTTCATACGTTACCATATTTTTACCTTGAGGTAACTCTTTTAGCATAACAAGTCTTAGTGCTATACCTGTTTTATCATGAAGCTCTTTACCTAGAGCCTCTACCTCTTTTGTAAATGCTGGTCGATGAACTATCTCATCTTTATATAAATATTCTGCAAATAGTTGGGATTGGAAAACAATTGTGAGGGTGAGGGCTAAAAGCCCTCGATATAAAAATTTCAATGAAACTTCCTAACCAATAAATAGATGGTTTGGAGTAACAACAGCGTAAAGTGTGTAAGCAGCCATAATAACTAGACCCCATGCAATAATTTTATCCATCTCTACACTCCTTACTTCACATCTACAAAAGCTTGCTTAGCATTATCAGTGCTAATCATCTTTATAGATTTTTCATTTTCAATTTTATAAAAATTTTCCGCGTTTGCATTTTGTACGCTCATAGCACTAACTGATAAAAAAACCAGAATACTTAGTAAAAGTACTGTTGCAATCAACATCCCAGTTACACCATCAAGAGCAAATACACTTCTATTTTCATTCATGTTATTCTCCTTTGCTCAAACTAATAATATAAGCAGCAGCTGCTTCTTTTTGTTTAGCATTAAGTCTGTCGATTGCAGGCATTTTACCAATTACACCTTTTTTACCATGAGTTAATACATTAGTAACTAATGCAGGAGTAAACTCACGAATATTTGGAGCAACATAGTCCATACCACGTCCATCAGCACCATGACAAGAAGAACAAACACCAGCAAAAACTTCAGCACCAGCTGTATCGTTTGCTGGGAATCCCTCTGCAACATATTTAGATACTGTATCAATTTCAGCATCTGTAATTAAAGCACCACTGTTAGCATTGAAAAGACCATTTCTATCTGGCATTGGCATCTCTGTACCAAGAAGTTTGCTATTTGAACCATGTTCTACAACATACTTAACAGATTTCTCTTCAATTCTTTGATTTAAGTTAGCCGCTTTACCATCAATACCATCAGCCGAGATACCGTGACATACTTTACACTCTGCTAAGAAAACAGACTCACCCATCTCTACAAGTCTGTCACCTGTAATAGAAGCGTACTCTTTTTCAAATTTTGCATCATGTGCTGCTACATCTTCATTATACTCACCGATTTGAGAGTAAGCATTTACTGGATAACCTACCATAAAATACCACATACCCCAAATCATAGTACCTAAGAACATAATAGCCCAGCCCATTGGTACTGGATTTTTATATTCACCAATGTTGTCCCAAGATTCATCAGCCAACTCACCCTCTGCCGTGTCAGTTTGCATTTGACGAACATACTTGATTACAACAAAAACTGTAATGATTACAAGTGCAACTGCACCCGCAATCGCAAGCATATTGACGATATCACCATTCAAACCACCTTTTGTTAAAACTACCGTATAATAAGTAGCTCCTAACATAATTGCAGTTATGATAATTCCCCAAAGATAAAGCTTATTCATATATCTTTCTCCTATTTCTCTTTTTCATCAGATACAGATTTGACAGGAGTCGTATCTATATCATCATTTAGTGCCATATTACTATACTCTTCATAATCAACACCCGTTGCATCTTTTTTGTTTTTATACAAATGGTAAATATACGCATACAAACTAATTGCCAAAAACATTGTCAAGAAGAAGTAGGCATAACCCTGAATTTCAGCAATATCCACTCTCTACCCCTATTTAAGACTGTTTAAGTATGCAATTAGTGCTACGATTTCTGGAATCTCACCACGTGCTACTGCATCTTTAACATCTTGGTCTTTCATATCTGCTGCTACAGCTTTTGCTTCTTCTAATGCTAAAGCGTGTGCTTCTGCAACAGAGTTACCCATTTTAACAATTTCAGTTGACCCATCTTTCATAGGAACTGGTTTGTTATATGGCACTGAGAAGAATTGCGCAACAGTTAATTGCTCAGCATAAGCAGTATCAATATCAGCCTTGTTTGTAAACATCCAAGGGTACGCAGGCATAATTGAACCTGGAACAACAGCTTCTGGATCTTTCATATGATTTTCATGCCAGTCAGTAGTTCTATAGTTACCAACACGCATCAAGTCTGGACCAGTTCTTTTAGAACCCCAAAGGAATGGTCTGTCATATGCATACTCACCACTTAAAGAGTAGTGACCATAACGATCTGTTTCCGCTTTAAACGGACGGATAAGTTGTGAGTGACAAGCATTACAACTGTTTTTAATATAAACATTACGACCCGCTAACTCTAATGTAGAGTAAGGTTTCGTACCAATTACAGGACGAGATGCTTCAGCAAAGTTTGGAAGAATTTCAATCAAACCTGCAAAAGCAATTGTAACAAATACACCTACCGCAAAAAAGAACGGGTGTTTTTCTAACCAATGAAACATAATATAATCCTCCCTTTCTTAAGCGCCCATAGGCGATTTATTAGCAAGCTCAGACTCTTCTACAGCACGACCAGCAGTCATTGTTTTGTAGATGTTATAAGCAAACATAAAGAATCCAACTAGGTAGAGTAAACCACCAACACCACGAATAGCATAGTAAGGATGTAGTACAGTTACTGTATCGATGAAAGAGTAAGCAAGGTTACCAAATTCATCGTGAGCACGCCACATCATACCTTGAGTAATACCTGCAATCCACATAGAAGTGAAGTATAAAACAACACCTAGAGTTTGGATCCAGAATTGTGCAGCCATTAAAGACTTAGAGTAGATTTCACGTTTAAACACACGTGGAGACATATGGTAAAGTGCAGCCATAATCATAAATCCAACCCAACCAAGTACACCGTCGTGAACGTGACCAACAATCCAGTCAGTAAAGTGAGCAATAGCATTAACAGATTTGATAGCCTGAATAGGACCTTCTAATGTAGAGAACATATAGAATGTTGAACCAAGAACCATAAATTTGATTAACGGAGATGCCGCAACTTGTTGCCACTCACCCTTCATTGTAAGAAGCATATTGATCGCTGAACCCCAAGATGGCAAGATAAGGATTACTGAGAAGATAGAACCCATAGTCTGCATCCAGTCAGGAACAGTTGAATAAAGAAGGTGGTGACCACCAGCCCAAAGATAAACAAACATTAAACCCCAGAATGAAAGTAAAGACAATTTATAAGAATAAATAGCTTGACCAGACTCTTTAGGTAAAAAGTAGTAAATCATAGCAATAATAGGCACTGTAAATAAGAATGCAACTGCATTATGCCCAAACCACCACTGAACAAGTGCATCATTTGTACCAGCATACATAGATACTGAATGTAACCAATCACCAATAGCACTTTCACCTGCTGGTGAAGTAGCAAGCATCGTAGGAACTTCCATATTGTTAAAGAGGTAAAGCATAGCTACACCTAAGAATGCAGCAATGTAGTACCATACAGAGATATACAAACTCTTCTCACGACGAATACCGATAAGACCAAAAATCGACACACCCCAAAGTACCCATATCACAACAATTGCGATATCAATAGGCCATTCAAATTCAGCATACTCTTTCGAAGTTGAGTAGCCCAAAAAAAGTGAAACAACTGCTGCTGCAACACCTACAACATATAACCAAAATTGTAGTTTACCTACAAACATTAAAAATTTTGATTCAGCCATAGATACTTTTAGTACCCTTTGACCAACATAAAACCAAGTAGCAAAAATACCACTTATTGTAAAACCGTATGCAACTGCATCAGTATGCAATGGACGAAGACGACTAAAGTTTGTATATTCTGCAAGACCTTCACCAAAAACTGTATTTAGTCCCGGGAAAGCAAGCTCAAATGCAATAAATACACCGATAGACATACCGACAATTCCTAAAAGAATTGTAGTCAGCATGAACATCTTTGCAACCGTATAGTCGTACTCTAATGGACGATTCTCCATATATAGCCTCCTTAAGATTCAAAGCAATTAAGTCTCATAAATGTAGCAGTACACTTATCAAACTAATCAACATTTGTATATTAGCAAGGTATTTGTTTAAATAATCTTAATTTATAGTGAAATTTGTAGATTTATTATCTTTTTGTTTACTTTTGGAATTTTATATACTTTTAAGTTATATTGAGGGGTTTTTCGTCAATAACCTCTACTTATTGCAGAGGTTAGGGTTTATCTTTTTATTAGTGAAAGAAATTCAGAGAATATGTAGCGGCTCTCTTTAGGACCTGGGGAGCTTTCAGGGTGATGTTGTACTGAAAAAATTGGTGCATCATTGTAACGCAATCCTTCGATAGTATTATCAAAAAGATTGATATGTGTCACCTCTGCTATCTCGGTAATATTATCAGGAACATTGTAGTTATGATTTTGTGCTGTAATCTCAACAAGCCCAGTTTTTTCATTTTTAACAGGATGATTTCCACCGTGATGTCCAAATTTTAGTTTAAAAGTGTCGTATCCGTGAGAGATGGAAAGAAGTTGATGTCCAAGACAGATACCAAACATTGGAATCTTTGCTCCAATGAGTTTTTTTATCTGTTCTTGCTCTTTTTTCAAAACTAACGGATCACCAGGACCATTGGATAAAAAGACACCGTCAATGAGTTTCTTGTTATATTTTTCAATCAAATCTTCAGCAATAAAATCGTTTGGAATCACTTCTACTTCAATACCAGCACTGACTAGTTCATTTAGGATATTACGCTTGACACCAAAATCAATAACTGCAATTTTTGCTTGTGGTGTTGGTGCCTTGTCATACTCAAATGCTCTGTAGGAATAAGTGCTAGAAGTATGTTGATATGACTCTTTTGTACTAACTTGTTCTATATAATTTACATCTTCAATACGTGGTGAATTTTCAAGGATTTTCTTTAATTCCTCTTTATCACTCACCTCTGTAGAAGCAACCATCATCATCGCACCCTCTGAACGCACCATCTTTGTTAGGTATCTTGTATCAATGTCACAAATACCCATTACATCATATTTTTTCAAAAAGTTATGGAGTGAATCTTGCGCTCTAAAGTTAGAGTAACGTGGCTGATAATTACGTACAATCATCCCTTTTGCATGTGCAGCAAGGGACTCCATATCTTGATCATTAACACCGACATTGCCAATTTCTGGCATTGTAAATGTTACAAATTGTCCAGCATATGAAGGATCAGACATTATCTCTTGATAACCGCTCATTGATGTATTAAACACTATCTCACCTACAGCAGTTTTATTAGCACCAAAACTATTTGCTTCCAAATATGTGCCATTTTCAAGATAGATATATACTTTTGTTGTATTCATACTCACTACTCCATTCCCCTTTTCATTAACTCTTCACGATAAAGTTTTTCATGTAATATCTCAAACTCATCTGTTCCTGGGATAAATTTTCTTTTATATGAACGAATTTTCTCCATGACAGCATCTTCTATCTCTGAAGTATCTGCCAAGAATGATGTAATCGCATTGTAAATAATATTTTTAATACGATTTTCATTTACATCAAAATGGATTAAATCCTCTTCATACAATTCATCAAGAATTTTATGACTTATATCAGAAAATCGCTCCTCATAGTCCAAAATTACACCAAACTCAGGTGCAAGTTTTTTCTTTATCATAAAGAAAAGTTGTCTCTCATCTGCAAGCATAAACTCTATCTCTTCTTCGTTTGCTTCACAAATTTCATTTACTTTCTCTTCTAAAGCCATCTCTTTTTTAACATTTGCTTCTAAAATCTTTTGAGCTTCATTCGCAACAGGTTCTAGCCCTTTTGTCATAGTTACAGCACCGCTTTTGTTTAGCTCAATAGCGATTTTGTTAGATATGTGAGGAATAGTCTTTAGTGATATTTTCATGGACAATGACCCTACTTATAATTAAATTTTACTATTTTACTATAAATAAGGTAAAAATCTTATTAGCTTTTTACTATTTACTTAATATCTCTGTAATAGTTGATGCTTTTTTAGGTTCCATTTTCATTAAAATTTTACCTACAATTTTTGGTTTTAATGACTGTAAAATTTTCACAGCATCATCAATGTTCATATTTGAGAGGATATTTGCTGCAGATGCTGGTTTCATTTTTGCAAATGTTTGAGACACTTTATCCATTTTTACAGATTGTAATGTTTCTAAAATCTTTTTATTTTCTTTTATCATCTGCTGTATGTTTTTTTCTTTTTCTTCAACAAGTTGCAACTTTTTGTTAAGTTCTTGTTCACGAAGATTAAGTTTTGCCTCTTTTTTTTTCAATAACTCTTCTGTAGCTATTTTCAAAGCATTTAATGCCTGTTTTTGTTCATCTATACGTTCAAGTTCAACTAGAAGTTCGCTTTTACGCTCTTTAAAAATTTCTGTACATTCAAAAAGTTTCTCACTTGTTTGTAGTGCAAGTAATGATGTAGTATATACAAGTACAATAAAAAAATATCTCATAAAGTTGCCACCTGAGTTTGTTTTTGTCTAAAAGTCATTAATGCAATCTCATCTAGGGATTTTGATTCTTCTCTTTTTGCTTTTGCTACAATGGTCTCAATCTCTTGAAGTTCAAGATATTTGAATTTTTCATATTCAACCATAGCTTTTTTAAGTGCTTCTTGTGCCATATAGACCTCTTTTTGTGCATACGCCACCCACTCTTCATTATGTTGTATCAATTTTCTTTGCGTATCTAAAAGATGGCGTGTTGAAAGCAATTCAGACATATTTCCTTGTAACGGCTGTGTAATTTTTTGAAGTTGCAAAAAAGAGTTTTCTAACTCTTTTTTTGCTTTTGTAAGTGTAGCATTTGCCTCTTGTAAAACCCTCTCTTGTTTTTGCATCTCATTTTTTTTTATCGCAACTAAAGAGCTGTAGCGGGTCTTCAAGGCAAATCCTTTTTATTTAGAGAATAATCGTATCATCTCTCTCTGGTGATGTTGAAATAATCCCAACTTTCGTTTTTGTTATCTCTTCAATAAGTTTAACATACTCTTGAGCTGATTGTGGTAAATCTTCAAATTTTCTAGCACCTACAGAGTTGTTCCACCCTTTAAAAGTTTTATAGATTGGTTTGACATTTTCCAAATCAACTGGCAGATAATCAATCTCTTTTCCGTTATATTCATAAGCAACACACACTTTTACCTCATCAAAACCATCTAAAACATCGAGTTTCATCAATGCGAGTTCATCACATCCGTTTAAACGGCTTGCATAACGAGTTGCTACTGCATCGAACCATCCACATCTTCTAGCACGACCAGTAGTTGTCCCAAACTCATGCCCTTGTTCACCAAGACGCTTTCCATCTTCACCTAAATCTTCTGAAGGAAAAGGACCATTTCCAACACGGGTACAGTATGCTTTTACAATACCTGTTACTTTTCCAATATCTTTTGGATTGATTCCAAGACCAGTACACGCACCTGCACTCACTGTTGAAGATGATGTTACATACGGATAAGTTCCATGATCGATATCAAGCATAGTCCCTTGTGCACCCTCTAAAAGAACTTTTTTATTCTCTTCATCCAAAGCACGCCATACAAGTTGTGTAGTATCTGTAATAAAAGGAGCAAGCTTCTCTTTATACCCTTGCAACTCAGCTAAAAGCTCCTCTTTTTTTGGTGCATGAAGATCCATAACATCAAAAATAGGTTTATTTTGCTCAAAGTAGTCCAAAATAGTCTGACACAACTTTTCAGGGTTTAAAAGCTCACCTACACGATGCCCAATACGATTGATTTTATCACTATATGCAGGTCCTATCCCCTTGCCTGTTGTACCAATCGCTTTATCACCTTTGAGGCGCTCTTTTGCCTGATCTATCATTGCATGGTATGAAAGATTCAAGTGTGCTTTGTCTGAGATAAAAAGGCGACCCTCTAAATTTTCAAACTGCTCCATCTCTTTAATAATAGAAGATGGAGAAAGTACCACACCATTACCCACTACATTGATAGCTTTAGGGTTAAGTACACCTGATGGGATAAGGTGTAGAGCATATTTTACACCATCTACCCAGATAGTATGACCAGCATTATGACCACCTTGTGAACGACACACCATATCATACTCACACGCAAGTCTATCAACTATCTTACCTTTTCCCTCGTCACCCCACTGGATACCTACAATTACATCTGCTTGATTTCTAGCCATTTTTCCCTCTTTACTTTGTTAATTCTTCACACACAACATCTGTATAAATCGCAAAACCGACAGAAGTGAGCTCTTCATTTTTATATCTTCCACCACGTGCGTACACTTCATTATTGACAATACATCGGAAGAAAAGTTCATCATAATAAAGCATTTTTGCATAATACATTGGTGCTAAAACACTTTTTTTGCACGAAAGACTTTCACATAACTCTTTCATTTTCACAAGCTCTACTTGAATACTCTGAGGAACAATCTCTAAAAGTGCATCAACCTGCTCCAAATGTTGTAAATAGACAAGTTGTGTAAGCCAAGGTACATCCAAAGAGATAAACTTGTCTATATTGATATGTCTAAAATCATCTATGTTTAGTTCATCAAACATCTCCACTAAAAGTTGTGGAATTCTCATATTTGAAACCTGCATAAGTGGGGTAACTTCTAGTTTTTCAAAGATTTCAGTAGCGATATTCATCACACTAGAGAGATTTTTTTCTCCCATAAACTCTACGCCGACCTGATATTGTTCATTGGTTGGGTAAGTAAAAACAGGTTGGATATAAAACCATTTTTTTTGTGTTGTATTGCGTCCTAATCTTTTTTCAATGATACGAACCACATCTATCGTTGAATCAGCACGCAACGATAGAGCATTGTTTTTTTCATCATTGATACGAATAAGTTCTCTTTCATCAGCGATAGATTTATGTTGATGATATGAAAAGACAGGTGTCACTATCTCTTCATAACCATAACCATCAAGCACATCACTTGCTACTCTTTCTATTTTACGCTTAATTTTGGCACTTTCTCCAAAATAAAGCTTGGAGCCGTTTGGAATTTCGTGTTCAAGTATCATTATTTTCCTAATCCAAAAGTGATTTCATTAAATACTTTTGTCGCTGTTGCATCATAAGCTCTTTTACCTAATGTATCAAGTGCCAATTCTACAGCATTGACCACCCATGCCATCTCATAATCTTCTATCAGACCCATTTGGTTGATTCTAAAGATTTTCCCTTTAAGATGATCTTGTCCACCTGCAACATTCACACCATACTTCTCTTTTAAAAGTTTACGGATCTCGCTCGCTGATTCATCATCAATAGTTGTCATAGATTTTGCAGGAGATTTTGGATATACATGTAACCCTATCGCTTCAAGTGCACTTTTTACTGCCTGTGCTCTTGTTGCAGTTTTTTCATAAAGGTTTTCAATCCCACCATCTACTTCAATAGTTTCTAAAACCTCTAAAAGACCTATCACCAAAGTTGTTGCAGCTGTATATGCTGTAGTGTTTTGGCGTTGCTTTTTAATCTCACTTGCAAGGTTTAAGTAGTACCCTTTTCCTTCACCTATTTTATCTATAGCACTGTTTGAAAGTCCTAAAATAGCAAGTCCAGGTGGAAGCATCAACGCTTTTTGACTTCCCGCAATCAGTGCATCGATATGTGTTACATCGATAGGTTCTACACCAACAGCAGTGATACCATCAGCGATAATCATAATCTCAGGGTTAATCTCTTTAACAGCCTTTGCTATCTCTTCTACTGGATGGCGAAGTCCACCTGCACTCTCACTTACCTGCACAGCAATAGCATCAATATCACTGTTAGCCTTCACAGCTGCAACCACTGCTTCCACACTTACAGGAGTATCCCATTCATTTTTTATCTCAACATTACCAAGACCATGAGCTTTGGCGATTTTTCCAAAACGCTCACCAAATTTTCCAGAATTCACACTCAAAAGTGTGTTGTGGCACAAGTTGATAACAGCCGCTTCCATTGCACCTGTACCACTTGAAGCTATCATCACCACTTCATCAGTTTTAAAAAGCTTAAAAAGATGAGAACGTGTCTTTTCAAAAATCGCTTCAAATTCTGGTGTACGGTGATGCATCGTTTCTTGTGCCATCGCATTTCTGACATTTTGTGGAACTGGAGTTGGACCAGGAGTAAAAAGTAACATTTAGGTTTTCCTATTTATTTATGAAATTATAAAGGGTGTTTAAAAACAAAACCTCGTATTATAGCGAAATAAGTTTAAATTTTAGAATTATGGTAAAATTACGCTTTTAAACAGAAGGATATTTATGACAGTTTTTGACTCTATCATCTTAGGAGTTATTGAAGGTTTTACCGAATTTTTACCCATCTCTTCTACTGGACATCTTATTGTTGCTAGTGAATTTTTAGGGATTGATCAAACCAGTGTTACAAAAGCGTATGAGGTTATTATTCAATTTGCCGCTATTTTGGCTGTTTTTTTTAATTATAGAGAAAAGTTTACACTTGAGAAGATCTCTTTATGGACAAAAGTGTTTTTGGCGTTTATCCCCATCGGTGCTGTTGGTTTTCTTTTTTCTCACCAGATTAAAGAGCTCTTTAGTATCACCATTGTTGCTACGATGTTTATTGTAGGAGGTATTGTTTTTTTACTTGTAGAAAAATTCTTTATTCCAAAAGAGCAACATCTTATAGACAATGTTGAAGATGTATCGCTTAAGCAGGCGATGGTGATAGGTTTTGCACAAGTTTTTGCTCTTATTCCAGGAACAAGTCGTGCAGGTTCAACCATCATTGGTGCTTTACTTGTTGGGCTTTCACGAAAAGCAAGTGCCGAATTTAGTTTTTTACTTGCTTTTCCTGTGATGAGTGCAGTCACAGCTTATGATCTACTCAAACACTATAAAGAGTTTAGCGATACCAATATGATAACCCTTGGTGTTGGTTTCATGGTCAGCTTCTTTGTAGCATATCTTACCATTAAGCTCTTTTTGAAATTTTTGGAAAAGTTCACTTTCGTAGCTTTTGGTATTTATCGTATCCTTTTTGGTATCTTTTTACTGACAATTTTTAGCTAAGTCACTAAAAACTCACTTTTGGAACACTAGTTGCTATCTCCTTTGTATCTTGTAAAGATGTTAAAGGAGATATTGTGCGAAAAATTCGTAAATATAACGCCCACTTACATTATATGCTTGAACTACTAGAAAAAAAATTTGTAAGACTTAGTAAAAAAGTACTATAAAGTTTGTAAAATCTTTTTAGTTAATAAAAGTGCTTTGGAGCGATGGGAGAGTTTTTGCTTTATCTCATCCTCTAACTCCCCTAAAGTATTATCATACCCTAATGGTATAAACATAGGATCATATCCAAATCCACCATCACCTCTAGCCTCTGTAAGTGCTGTTCCATACATCCATCCATGCACAGTTTTTTCTACACCTTCATTAGAGATAATGGCAATTGCTGCTGTATAGTGAGCAGGTGAACTCTTTACACCTTTTGCTTTGATATCTTCTATAAGTTTATAGAGATTTTGTTTATCATCAGCATCTTCACCAGCATAACGAGCACTGTAAATCCCTGGTGCACCATCTAATATATCAACACTGATTCCACTGTCATCAGCTATCACAATAAATTCTTCATCTTTATATTTTGGATTATTTTTTAATGCTTTATACACTGCTCTTGCCTTTATAAGAGCATTCTCTTTAAAGGTATGGGCATCCTCAATGATTTCAAATCCATCGATAAGATCTGTATAGGGTATCACCTCATACTCTGCACACAGTTGTTTAATCTCTCGAACCTTCCCTTTATTAGATGTAGCTAGTACTAATTTCATCGTCATTTCCTTATAACTTTCTTTAATAACTCTTGTTTATCTATTGCAAATACTATGTAAATAATTATTGCTCTATAATTTCAAAATTATACTATATATAAAGGCTTTCATATGTTTAAAAAAGTTTTTCCACTTTCTTTGATTCTATTTCTAAGATTTTTAGGATTATTTCTTGTTTTACCAGTCCTTTCTGTTTATGCATTTGATTTAGAAGGTGCTACTCCCTTTTTAGTTGGTGTGATAGTTGGTGGTTATGCCCTTACTCAGGCTATTTTCCAAGTTCCTTTTGGAACTATGAGTGATAAAATCGGTCGTAAACCAACTATACTTTTTGGTTTACTCATCTTTTTGGTAGGTTCTCTTATTTGTGCCTATTCAGATAACATCTATATGTTGATGTTTGGTCGTTTCTTGCAGGGTGCTGGAGCTATTGGTAGTGTTGTTACTGCAATGATTGCTGATTTGGTTGAGGAAAAAACCCGTGGTCATGCTATGGCTATTATGGGTGGTTTTATTGCTATGAGTTTTGCATTTGCTATGGCACTAGGTCCTGTTATCGCATCACATTATGGTATTAGCACTATTTTCATCATCACTGCTGTTTTAGCTTTGATTGCTATTGTGGTACTTTTTACAAAAGTACCAACACCACCAAAAATAAAACATATTTATCATAATGATACAAAAACAGCAGATATCATTAAAGACCCTAATCTCTTGGGAATGATCATTATCAATGCTATGCAAAAAGGGCTGATGACTGCTGCTTTTGTTATTATTCCTGTCTTTTTAACAAAACCAGAGTATGGATTTAACTGGGAAAAGAGTGAGCTTTGGATGGTGTATGTTCCTGCGATGATTGCTGGACTTATCGCTATGGGACCAGCAGCTGTGTTTGGAGAGAAGAAAAATATCCCTAAACAGATTTTTATGCTCTCTATTGTTCTTTTTACAGCATCATTTGTAATGATGGGGCTTACTACATCAAGCAGCGTTTTTGTAGCAGCGGTTATTTTCTTTTTTATAGCATTTAATATGATGGAGCCGCTTGTGCAGTCAATGATCTCTAAATTTGCAAAAGTACACCAAAAAGGTGCTGCTCTTGGTATTGCTAATTCAGCTGCTTATTTTGCTACATTTTTAGGTGGTACATTTGCAGGTCTTTATTTGGATGCAAGTTCTCGTGCAACACTTGGTCTTACTATTGGAGCAATTGGCTTAGCATGGCTTGTATGGACAGCACTTAAGATGAAAAATCCTCTTCGTTATTCACACCTTGTTATCCCTGAAGATAAAGTTGATTTTGAAAAGCTTAAAAATCTAGAGCATGAGCATATTGCAGAGTGGTTTATCAATGAAACTGAAAAAGTTGTTGTGATTAAATATGCGAGTGAGAAATTGCAAGAGGATGAACTCAAAGGGAAAATTATAAAATAATTTCCCCTCTTCGTTATTCATCAAGCTGTTTTAGATCTGCTTCGTCCAACTCTTGACGAAGTGGAATCACTAAAGCAATAACAATAAGAGCGATACCAAAAACAAGTACCACTAAAGATTCATTCCCTTCAAAAATATCTACTAATGTAGTTTTACCTAAACTCTCACCCATAATCATTTTAAACTGATCATAATACACAGTAAAAACCAAACCACCAAAAACACCACCGATAGCACCAACTAAAACATCTATACGACCTTCAGCTATAGAGATAGGACCAGTACCAGGACATTTTCCCATAATAGCCATAGCTATACCAAAAATTGTTCCACCAATAATAAGACCACCGAGCATAATAGGTTTAACGTGGTAATGTGCATATCCTGCTTCTATCATATAATACAGACCAATACTTGCAAGTCCTATTGCCAAAAAGAGCATTTTTGGAACAACAGTATCTTTTAACATTGCAAAACCAGCAATCTTTTCAAATTTGTCAACACGAGTATATTGAACAACAACACCAAAAACAAAACCTATAAAAAATACTGTAAAAATAGAACCATGCGGTTCTTGCGCAACAGTTGCAAACATCTCTAAAATTCTATCAATCATCTTGTGCCTCACTTTTATAAAAGATTTTTCCTGTTACTATAAGACTCACAAGAACCACTCCACCAAAAATCATACTACTGATGGCTGTTTGACTCATACCACTTAAAAAGTGACCACTTGTACATCCACCAGCTAGACGTGCTCCAATAATAAGAAAAAATCCACTGACAAAACTCCATACAAGTCTTGACTTGATTGAATTGTTTTTATATTTCTTCCATCCTGTTGGCATAATAGTGATACGAAAACTTTTTGTTACAAAAACAGAAGTTAAAAAACCGCCAAAGAGTGCACCAAGGAGCATAACACCTTCCCAAGCACCAGCATTGTGTACCTCTTTTAAATAAGGATATTTTTCAGGGTCTAAGTTAAACAGTATTCCTGAAAAATAAGGTACATAGGTTGAAGCACCAAAAGGGCGACCAGCACCAAAGATTGAAAATGTAAATAGAAGTAAAAGTGCCATTAAAACGCCACCTAGCCACCATGGGATTCGTCTAAGCATATATATCCTTTTTATAATTAATTTTAATTTACAAAATAATAATTTATTATAAATTAGTTTTAAAGATGAGATTATAGTAAAAAAACATTAATATACTTCTTGCAAGATTCCTCTATATCTTAAAATAAAGATAAGAATTAAATATTAAAAATATTACTGTAATTGATTTATATCATCATATAAGCGTTATCAATAAGTTAGAATAATCAAAAAAAAAGGATATATTAATGCGAGTGCTCCTCTTATTGTTAGGTTTGTATCTGACATTGTTTACAACTGGTTGTGAAACAAAAAACAGATCTCAAGTCCATAAAATACATTACGACAGAGATATGTGTGCACGCTGTGCTATGGTTGTAAGTGATAGAAAAAACAGTGTGGAGGTTATCAATCCTGAAAATGGAAAATATTATCTTTTTGATGATATTGGTTGCACAGTATTATGGTTTGACGATGAACATATAACATGGCAAAACAACGCTATCATCTGGGTAACAGATGCAAAGAGTGGTGAGTGGATAGATGCACGAAAAGCTTACTATGATACTGAAAATATCACACCGATGGCTTATGGATTTTCTGCTCATAAATCAAAAGAAGATATTGAGAAAGAACAAGAGATAATTGACTACAATGAAGTTGTAAAACGTGTTAAAAAGATTGGAAGATAGGCTTTGTATCTTCCATAATAAGATTAGGCTCTACAAATGGAGCAAGCTTTAGTAAAAAATCCAATAATGTCATCACTGGAGCCGCATAAAAAAACTTGATTTTATGATTTGTATGCCAGAGTAGATCACTGTGTTGATATACTCTAAATGGTGTGTCTCCGATACCATCCTTGTCTTTATCAAAACCATCATATCTGTCCCAGTAATTATATGTAACCACATTAGAAGTATCAAAGTTACCACCAATATCTTTAACTACATCATCAATATTTCCATAAATCTTGTTGCGTGTTATTGTATTGTCTTTAATGCTAGCATGAAAATGGAACGCCTCTGCATTATAAGCTATTTCATTGTTTTGAATATAACGCTTCATCCCTTTTGCTTTTTCTGTTCCTTGAATATAAAGCCCTTTTGCATTATAACGGACACTATTATTCTTAAATATAAAATTAGACACTCCTGCAATCATTACACCAATGCCAGAAGCTCCTTGAGAACTTAAGATTTTATTTCCAATAACCTGAGTATTTTTTGCACCCATAAACATCATACCAACAGAGTTGTAGATATATATATTGTTTTTAAATATATTAGCATTACTCATCTCTATATGAGTTGCGAATCTGTTATGCTTAAACTCATTCAAACTAAAAAGATTATGATGGGAATAATGAAGTGTTACATCCCTTGTATTATGTATTTTATTGTTTTTGATAGTATTATAATGGGAGTAATATAATTTTAAACCATTACCTCGCAGGGGGAGATTATTTTCTGCAACTGTTATATCATTATTTATAATAAGGGAGTTTTCAACCATATACATATCAATACCATAAAGAACATCCTTAATGGTACAATCAACTATTTTACAGTTACGAACCTGTTTCAAAGCAATGGCAGCATCGATATTTTGCATATTATCACCACTCTTTGAGATCGTAATATTTTGTAATACAACATTGGAGCTTTGTATTGTCACTACCGAACCATGATTCTCACCCCAAATCTCTACACCCTTACCCATTCCTACAATTGTCAGAGGTTTATCGATAATGATATTACCAACATAAATTCCATTTTGTAGTTTAATGATTGCACCAGGTGTAGCTTTATCGATGGCATCTTGCAATGGGTTTGCATAAAGAATCAAAGTAAAAAAAAGAAAAAAGAAAATGGCCCTTTTCATAGCACTATGGAAGATTAGTAAAATCTATGTATCTCTTCCATAATGTCAGCAAATTCTATATCATCACCTTTGTCTTTAAGAAATGATACCAAATACTTTTCACTTGCATCTACTCCATCTTTTTCTTCGATTTCAAGCAGTTTTGCATAAAGCTCAGCTATAATTTCAATCACATGTCGCGAGATCTTTTTTCGAGAAGCATGATACCCTATAATCTCTCCTGTATCAGTATCTTTACGTATCTCAAACTCTGTAAATATCCAGTAATATCGTCCATCTTTTGCTAAGTTTTTCACCACTGCATTAATATTTTTTCCAGCACCTATTGTTTGCCATAACAGTTTAAAAACAACCTTTGGCATATCGGGATGGCGTACAATTGAGTGAGGCTTTCCTATAAGTTCATCCTCTGTATATCCCGATACCTCTTGAAAATAATCATTGGCATAGGTAATCTTACCTTTTTCATCTGTTTCACTCACTATATAGCGTTTTGGATCTAATAGTATCTCTTCATCTATCGGTGTCGGTTTTGTCATCATATCCTCCTATAGGCTGTCGTTAAGCCAATTAATAAGCCCACGACTTACTTCTCTAAAACCAAAAATTCGCTTTCCGTTATGTTCTTTGGCAAACTCTTCTGCTGTTTTATACGAATCAAAAGGCACCAAATCATCCCCTGCTGGTGATGTTGCATCACTTCCATAAACAAAAAATGCCCCTTTTGCCTTTATAGTTTGTGTAGTTTCATAGTCTGTAACGTAAATATTTTTAAAATCACTTTCACTATGGATATTAAATTCAGGCCACTTACCAGGTCTAAAATAAAATTCAAACATAGATTTAGGTGAAATGAAATATATCTCCTCCCCACTTGTAAGTTCTATCTTTGCAGCCCATTTTGGATATTTATAGAGCTTCATATGGCGTACTAATCCTGTTGTGTTCTTATCAAAATTTATCTCTGAAGAAAAAAGTATACTAGAGACAAGTACTATTAAGATAACTATTTTTTTCATTTTTAACTCCTATACCAAATCTTTTTTCTCAAAAATCTTATATCCAAAAAACGCAAACAACAAACCAAGGAGCAATGGATACCCGATAGATAGCAGAACAAAGGTTGTTTGTGAAACTGAATCTAAAATATAAAATGCCACAGGACCCATCACCGTCAACTCAGGATCAAACAGTGAAATTGCCGCAACACGAAAAATCTCCATAGGGTTCATCAAGCTGATAAAGATAATAATCCCCTCATCAACACGCTGCTGCATCATTAATGAAATCAATGCAATATCGATAAATGCTAACAAAAAAATCCAAATAAAAAAAGCAATACCAAGTGCTACTTCAGAAGATTTTACAAATGATGAGATAAAAAAAGCAATCCCCAAAAATGTTGCACTCATTGCAAAAAGAAGACCTGTATATAGAAAGAAAATATTCCATGGAATCTCAGCACCTTTGAATGCTCCATACACAACCGCAATCACCATCGCAAAAATAACTGGTAGATAAACTGTAATAAAACGACCTATAATCTTTCCCCAATAATACTGCTTTAATGAGATAGGAAAAGAGAGCATATACTCTAAGATATGGCTGTCTCTGTCACCTGAAATGGAACGTACAGTTGTAATAAGGATAAAAATAGGCAAAATCACTATTGTGATTTGAATATACATCAAAAGAAGACGACTCAGTCCACTAAATCCCATAACCTGTGACTCTGTAACTCCTGCAATAAAAAACAAAGCAATCAACCCGCCAAAAACCAAAGAGTAAACCAAAAACCATTTTGCCCGAATCGATTCTTTTAGGTCTAAATAAGCTATTAAATATAAATTTTTCATCTAAACCCTCTCATCCGAAACTATTTTTCCAAGATCCATATAGATTTGACGATTTACAAGATCCTGTACCTCTTCTAACCTATGGGTAACAAAAAGAAGCACTTTCTCTTGTTCATTTTGTTTAAGCAGTCGATAAAAATCATCTCTAGCTTTTGGATCAAGGTTTGCTGTAGGCTCATCATAAATGATGATATCACTATCTTTAGCCAAAGAGATTGCGATAAGAAGTTTTTGTTTCATCCCGCCACTTAATTTAAAAAATGATTTACTGAGATTTGCTTTAATATCCAGTTTCATCTCATCTGCATAATGAACAATAAGCTCTTTATCTACATTTGCACTTACAGAGATATACTGCATCAACTCTTCTATACTTAATTTAATGGGAGGGGGAAGCTGGGGTACAAAGCTGATATGTTGTAACACCTCAACACGATTTTTGGCAGGGTTAAGTCCATTAATAAGTACCTCCCCTGAATTTGGATGATAATACCCCATAATCGAGCGAATAAGTGTAGTTTTTCCTGCTCCATTGGCACCCATGAGCGCTATAGCTTCATTTTTTTCAAACACACAACTTACATTTTCCAATGAGATATGCGAACCAAACTTTTTTGTAACATTGTTTACTTTTATCATACCTACACCAAACTTTTTAATCTAAAGTCAAAGTTAAGAGCATCTTCATGACATACATCTATACAACGACCACATAAAGTACAGTCTGCTCCTGTAATATATTCTCGTGTGATACCCTCTTCTTCTCTTTGTTTATCATACTTCGCTTTTGTAATCTCTAAAACCTGATTTTCAAAACAAACATCGTGACAAACCATACAGTGGTCACAATTATCATTCCATTCAACACGCAAAGCAGATACTTTTCCTATCATACCATATGTTGTTCCTATTGGACAAATATAAGTACACCATGCACGACGAGAGAAAAACACTTCAAATGCAAATACAATAACAACCCAAATAAGGGCTAATGACCATCCATATGCAATGGCTCGAGAAAGGATACCTACAACGTTGATGGTTTCAAAAACAAGGTAACCACTCGTTGCTGATAAAATTAAAAACATTGCCCAAAAAATATATCGGATACGATGATCAAACTTTCTGTCTTTTATAATTTTTTTATTCACAAGTGTATTATGCCACTTCTCACCAACTTCTGATAAAAGACCATAAGGGCATACCCATGCACAGTATGTTCTTCCTCCAACAAGCAAATAAAAAATGACAATGGTACTTACACCAATGATAATATTGATGTGGAGATGATGTTCAGCCATAAGCATCTCCAAGGTTGTAAAAGGATCAATAAGGTGAAAGCCTAAAAATCTTGAACCGTTGAGCGTACCTTCAAGTGTCTGTATATCAATAGCAAAAGACAAAAAGAAAAGAAGATGAATTGCTATGACTAATATCCACCGCTTCATACGATAGCTAAAAACTGTTTTGCCATCTCTTGTTTTATTAAAAAAGGTTGACCAAAATGTTGTTCTTTTTATCGTCTCTCTATTGTTATACTTATCCATTTTTTTATCCTGTAATCTCTTTTATTGGTTGTTTTTAAGTGCTTGGGCACGAGCAGGAAACTCCCCTATCTCATCAGCAAATTTTTTCAAATCATCTTTTGACATATGGAGTAACAACCCTTTCATAATCATATTCTCTTTACGTCCTGATTTAAAATCATCAAGTTTTTTATAGATTGTATCTGCACTTTGTCCAAAAAGCTTTGGTCCCATAAGTTTTTTACCATATTGCATTCCACTACCATCAACACCATGGCATGAAGCACATTTGCTTTTATATGCATCACTTACTTTAAAACTACCGATATTACCAGCTTTTTCACGTAGAGCATTTAACTCTTCTGCTTCTTTTTCGCGATCACTTTTCTCTTCAACAACAGTAGTTTGTGCTGCTTCTCTATTTCCAAGATCAGCGATAACCTTACCATGTTCACCACCATTGTATGCACCGCCATTCATCGCTGTCCATCCCATTAAACCAAAAATAATCAGCGTTAAAATTCCTACAATTATATTTTTCATTATCTTTTCCTCATCTGTTTAATTGCTTTATTGAACGTGTATATCTCATCTGCCATATTTTTTATCTCTTCATCACTCATCATATTGATTAGATCGCTCATCAAAGGGTTTGATTTTTTACCACTTTTAAAATCTTGAATTTTTCCGTAAATAAAATCTGCATCTCTATCTAAAAGAGATGGACCTATAATTCCATTGGCATAATCATTATGGCATGGGGAACATCGTATGATAAAGTTTTTACTCAACTTCTGAACAAGCATAGAGATTTGAACCTCCTCATAAGGGGAACGGACATTCATATTTGCATCTATTGCTGTTCTTGGACGTACACGCACCGATGCATCTTTATTTGCAGGTTGTGCATTTTGATTATATTCACTTTTTTGCCCATAATCATAATAATATGAACTTCCCGCTGTCTTATCTTTGCTCTTTTGTTCCACTTTAATAGCATGTGCATTTTTATTTTGCACAATCTCTATTTTTGGTGTAGATGATACTGTTTGCGTTTGATGTTCATTTTGTGATTGTTCTTTTGAAGTATCACTACAAGCACTCAAACCGATCATCATTACACAAGATAATCCAAAATATAAACTCTTCATTTTCATTTCCTATGCTTTATTATAATACTCTTCGTATGTCATTCTAGGTTTGACAACTATAGAAGGTGTCTGTGTTGGGCATATCTCTTCACAAGCACCACAACCAATACATCCATCATAAATCTCTGGTTTAGAACCACCACTACTGTCTCGTACCATGGAGATAGCACTTAAAGGGTTCGGGATAGGGCAGATATCTGCACATAAAGTACACGCTTTTCCTTCATATCCACTCATCCTATCAAGCAGCTGTAATTCCAGTTCAGTTACATTACGAACCGAATTAGTAAACTCTTTCATCGGTTCTAGATAATTATCAGGAACTGGGGTGTTGTTCATTGCCAAACATTGATCTGGAAACTCTAATACAGCTATTCCCATTTGGATATCTTCTGCTTTTTCACAACTGTGATCCAATGCACCACTTGGACATGCTAAAACACAAGGAACTGCATTACACGCATAACATCCCCGTTTTGTAGCATCAATGAAAGGTGTTCCAACACCATGTCCCATAGCAATATCAGCAAGTTCTATGGAGTGGTAAGGACAAACCTGCAAACACTGTCCACACTTAATACACAATGCTAAGAACTCATCTTCAGGAACTGCTCCAGGTGGTCGTAGTCTATTTTCAGCATGCAATGCATAAGGGCTCAAAACGACACCACCACCCAATACTAATCCTAATATGCCCAAAGTGGAGTATTTTATAAACTCTCGTCTATCAGTCTGTACTTTTTTTGCCATACTTTTCCCTTTTAAAATATTTTACTTACTCGTGGTTTATCATCTTCCATTAAAAAAAGTGGTTTTGTAAACGGTGCTAACTTTGCCAGAAAATTAAGTAATGAAATCACAGGCGAGCCATAAAAAAACTTGACATCAGAGTCATACATCCATAACTGATCTGCATACTGATAGACCTTATGTGGTGTATCACCTATCCCATCATGATCTCTGTCAAACCCTTCATAGTTATCCCAGTAATTCAAAGCTATCTCATTTTCATTGGTTTTTGAACCTCTTGAATCATTCACTATATCTTCAATATTACCCGCAACAATATTATTTTTGATAACATTATTTTCACTTAGTGAATGAAAATGCATTGCCTCTGAGTTATAGAGTATTTTATTGTTCTCTATCCAGTTATGTGTATCTGGTTCAAATGGACTTCTGTCTATATAAATTCCCTGCGCACAGTATAAAACAGTATTGTCTTTAATGGTAAAATTAGAAACATCTTTTAAGCCTATTCCCATCCCTGTTGCACCCTGAGAGCTTTTGACAATATTGCCTATTGCAATCGAATCTTGTGAATACATAAAAAATATACCTACAGAATTAAGCTCATACCTGTTGTTTTTTATAAGATTTTTTCCAGCATACATAAAATGTAAAGAGTATCTGTTGTTTTTACCATAGTTCTCTATAATTTCATTTCCGTGAGAGTACCAAACAACCATATCACGTGACTTTACGAGAGAATTTCCCTTAATAATATTGTCATTTGAATACCATAAACGTAATCCATCTCCACGTAAACCAAGATCAACATCTTTAGAGCTGATATAGTTATTTGCAATGATTGAATTATGCACCATTTGTAAATCTATACCAAAAAGGCAATCATCGATAATACAGTTACTTATTTCACATTGAGAAGCATTGCTCATAGTTATAGCTGCATCAATTGTTTCGTGTTGGTTACCACTGTTAATGATTTTCAAATTTTTAAGCGTCACAAAGGAGCTTAAAACTTTAATCACTGTGCCATTGTTTTCTCCATCAATGATCACACCTTCACCTTCACCGATAATAGATAATGGTTTATCAATAATAACAGAACCTTTATAAACTCCTGCTGGAAGTTTTAAAATAGAACCCTGTGGTGCTCTGTTAATAGCATCTTGCAGTATATTATCAGCACAAAGTGCCATAACATTGAAAAACAATAAAGTTGCAAGTGCTAATATTTTCATCTTACTTTTTCTCTGCTTCCATCTCTTTAAATGCTTTTTGTTTTGCAAAAAATGCAAGAATACTGAGTAAACTTACAGCTACAAGCATATAAAAACCAATAGTTGGATAAGAGTGTGTTGTAAATTGTGCAATTTTTCCATCTCCAAAAACAGTTGGCATAAAAGGTTTTATTTTAAAGGCTCCCCAATCATGAAGATTATGCCCAAACCAATAAAGCCAATAGGAGTAGTCTGCAATAAAGATAAGAGGCAGTGCAGCTGGAATCAACATAATATAGTTTAAATATTTTTTATCATATGCTATAAAAAGAATGATACCTAAAGAGAGAAATAAAAGTGCATAAATACCAATGGCACGCTCAAAATGACCGCCAACCCACATAGGATCCATCCCTACATAGTGGTTAATTGTATTCATCTCATGCACTTCACCACTGTATCCATCAAAATGAAAATAAACTGGTATCCCTTGAGGAAAAGCCTCTTTCGGATAGTTAGGCGCTTCAAGTGATACTGCCCAGATAGGTAATGATGCCACACCTATCTCTGAGGCACTCTCTACCATTTTATCTAAATCATTATGTGCTTCTTTTGGTGTTGTTACACTCTTATATCTACCTTGATTGTAAAGGTTCCAGATCGTTTTACTAAAAGATGAGATCTCATCAGCCTTTCCTTCATCAATTTTATTTAACGTTCCATGAAATGCAATCATAGGTAACGTAAATGCAAAAGTTAAAATAAGCAGTGCTAAAGTAGCGAAAATTTTAGCTTTGATTAAACTTGGGTGCATGGCATTTCCTTATATGAATTCTTATAAAATCTATTATTTTATAATTAATTATAAAGTTAATTATAGACTTAACTTATTGTATCAAAAGCTTCTAGAAAAATTAATGATATATGTCAATATAATGGGGAATGAGGGAGATTATTCTCCCTCATTAAATAAGGTGAAGTCTTACTCTTATTTTAGAATAAGTTTGCATTTTCATCGACCCATTTGAGGTATTCGATGATATTTTTTGTTTCCTCTTCACTCATATGTTGATTAGGCATTTTAAGATTAAAATAATCAATCATACTTTTAATATACGGATCTTTATATTTAGATGCAGGATCCATAATAAAATCTTTCACCCATTTTTCTGCATTTTCATGTCTCATAAGTACACCTGTTAAGTCTGGACCAGATGAAACTTTACCAATAACATGACATCCGCCACAGCCACCTTCTCCAAATGCTCTTTCACCTGCAGCTGCTGCAGAAGATTGTGGAGTTGCAACTTTTCTAACAAGAAGATCTTTTGCTCTGATACCAACATCGGCAGTTTTAACCATATATTGCCAAATCATATTTTCAAATAGAACAGCTTTTTCATAATCACCCTCTGCTACAGCTTTATCTGAGAGTTTTTTCTGTTCAGGAATTTTTCCATATTGATCTAGTGCATCTTCAACAAGTGCTTTTACTGTTGGATATTTTTCATAATGATTCTCTTTTAAGAATTTCACAACAGACTGAATAACAGCATCAGTTGCAGCATTTACAGCAACAGTTTTGTCATACTCAGCTTTAAGCTCCTCTTTAGACATTGTTTTCATTTTAAGTTTTTGAGCACTAACATATTTTTTGTTAGGGTCTTTAACCATTAAGTAACCCATCATCTCTAAGTGAAGTGCAGAACAGAATTCTGTACAATAGTAAGGAAAAACTCCTTCAATGTCTGCTTTAAATTTCAACTCTGTTGTTTCACCTGGTTCAAGTGATGCATGAATATCAAAGTGGTCAACTGTAAAACCATGAGTCTCATCTTGTGCACGTTCAAGGTTTGTAAGGTAGATTGTCACCTCATCACCTTTATTTACAGTGATTCTCTCTGGATTGATGTGTGAACGAACAAGTGTTGCATAAACAAATACTTTGTTCCCTTTTCTCTCTATTCTCTCTTGACCTGCTAAAGTTTTACCAACATGTGGTTTACCAGTTTTTGAGTTTGTACCCATTTTATAACGAACTGCAGGATGCAATTTGCTAGCACGAATAGCTACAGCCTGGTGTGGTTCACCAAGTGGCAATGGCATATCAACAAGAAGATCCATTTTTTTACCGCTTACATCGATCAACTGGTGATTTTGTGGATGTAATGGTCCAACTGGATCAAATCTGTCAATTGCAAGTTTGTTTAAAGAGATAATATATTTTCCTTGAGGATCAGCAGATTTACCCTCCATACCACAAAGGTGTCCAACATTATAGTGAACATTCTCTTTATCTAAAACTTTAAGCGTTTTATAGTTCCATTTTACAATTTGACTATCAACATAAAGTGAAGTATAGATCTCACCATCAACATTTGAATATTGGTTATGCAGTGGCCCAAGTCCAAGCTCCACCTGACCGTGAAGTGATTTTTTCATATCAAGGATTGGAATACCATATGGATCTTTACCAGCAAACTCTTTGTTT
>Ga0256837_1000505_pt1 | contig 32350 bp, 29 predicted proteins | sample 4562384metaG_FD_185976 | JGI IMG/M metagenome (GOLD analysis project Ga0256837, IMG submission 185976) | Hydrothermal vent microbial communities from Guaymas Basin, Mexico - 4561-384 | ecosystem: Environmental > Aquatic > Marine > Hydrothermal vents | place: Mexico: Guaymas Basin | collected... | reverse complement strand
GTATTTAAAAAATCAAACTCTGCAAGATTTCACCTCTTGCATCGTTCTTTGAAATATAATTGTCATAAACTGATGTCTATTTCTTAACTTCCTTGCTTTTTAAGTTATCTCTTATAAAAAGGCTTTCATTTTTTCTCCATCTCGATTGAGATAGACAAAGTTTAGCACCATAGTTAAATGGCAGATTTAGCTTGTTTAAAAACTCAGATATTTCGCCAACTCAAATTCCAAAATCTTTTCACTAAACACTCAAAAAGTGGAAGGTAAAAAGTGAAAAGGGTGGAAGGCAGTTTGTGAAATCAGTGGAAGGCTAAAAGTGAAAGAGCTGGAAGAATGTTTGTGAAATGTCCACTTTTTTGCTCTTGTAAAAGAGTTCTTTCCAATCTTGTGTTTAATTTGGAAAGATTCCTCTCTTTTTTTATTTCTCAAAACTGCCAAAAATCCAGTAGTTTTTTTTAACATAACCAACCCTTAATATAATAGATATATTATAGTGAAATAGTGCTTTGTAACTGCTTTAAAATCCCTATAAATAGGGATTTAATTAACATTGACACAACTAAATAATACTCATATTTTTCAAGTTATTTATTGAAGTTTTCTATCCTTTTTTAGAGATGTGTTACTTTTACTCAATTCCTTAACTTAATGGCGGTGCCCCCCCCATTTTTTGCTAATTTTAATGAAATTTATATATAATAGTCAATATAAAAAATTAAGTAAAGAGTAAGAATGACAAATATAATTTTATGTGGTGGTAATGGTACTAGACTTTGGCCTATTAGCCGTACTCTTATGCCTAAACAGTTTGTAAAATTATTTAATGATAAATCATTATTCCAATTGACAGTAGAACGAAATTCAAAAGTATGTGATTCTCAATACATAGTATCAAATACAGAACAATATTTTTTAGCACTAGATCAACTTGAAGAACTAAATAAAAATAAAAATAAGTACCTATTAGAACCCGTAGGAAGAAATACAGCACCTGCAATAGCATTAGCATGTATGAATTTGCCAAAAGATGAGATTGTATTAATTACACCCTCTGACCACTTAATAAAAGATGAAAAAGAATATAAAAAAGTATTAAAAAAAGCAGAAGAGTTAGCTAACGAAGATTGTCTAGTGACTTTTGGTATTACTCCAACATTTGCAGAAACTGGATTTGGTTATATTGAATCAGAAGGTTTATTTGTAAAAGCATTTCATGAAAAACCAAATGAACAAACAGCACAAAGCTATGTGGATGCAGGAAACTATTATTGGAACTCAGGAATGTTTTGTTTTAAAGCGGGAGTATTTTTGGATGAACTTAAAAAATATTCACCTAAAATATATAAAGCTTCAGAACAAGCACTTGAAAACACTCTAAGAGATATAGACATGACTAGAATCAAACATAATGATATGATTAATATTCCTGATGATAGTATAGATTATGCAGTTATGGAAAAGTCAAGTATCGCTAGAGTTGTACCATCAGATATAAACTGGTCAGATGTAGGAAGTTTTGATGCTTTATTTGAAGAGTTATCAAAAGATGAAAATGGTAATACTATAAATAAAAACCATATTTCAATAGATAGTAAAAATAATCTAATCTATGGAGATGAAAGGTGTATAGCAACTGTAGATATAGAAGATACTATTATAGTAGATACTGGCGATGCACTTTTAATATCTAAAAAAGGAAGCTCTCAAAAAGTTAAGCAAATAGTAGCAGAAATAAGAAAAGATACTCAGCTTCATAATATTCATTTGCAAGGATTTAGACCTTGGGGAACTTATACTATTTTAGAAGATAGTGTTGGATATAAGATAAAAAGAATAGAAGTAAAACCAAACAAAAGACTATCTTTACAAAAACACAAACATAGAAATGAACACTGGATCGTAGTAGATGGAACAGCAACCATAACTTTAAATGATAATATATTTATATTAAATCAAAACGAATCTACATATATAAATGCTGGAGATATTCATAGGCTTGAGAATAAAACAGATGAATCACTTATCATAATTGAAACACAAGTTGGAAGTTATACAGGTGAAGATGATATAGAACGATTAGAGGATGACTATGCAAGATAATATTACAAAAAAGTTAATTTCTATTCTTATTCCCTCATACAATGAAGAGAAAAACATAGAGCCACTTTATACTGAGCTAGAAAAAGTTACTTCAAAACATACAGATAAATATGATTTTGAATATATTTTTGTAGATGATGGAAGTACAGATAAAACAATAGAAGTACTTGAACAGTTTGTAAAAAAAGATACTAAAATTAAACTTATAGAATTGTCAAGAAACTTTGGGAAAGAGATAGCTTTAACAGCAGGTATTCATCAGGTAAATAGTGATGCCTTGATTATCATGGATGCAGATTTACAGCATCCACCAAAGCTAATATCTACATTTATAGAAAAATGGGAAGATGGGTATGAGATAGTAGCTACAAAAAGACTTGAGATAGAAAATAGAAGCTTTATAAAAAAGCTAGGATCAAAGTTATTTTATAAACTTATCAATGCCATGAGTGAGACAGAGATGGTATCTGGGACTACTGATTTTAGATTGTTAGATAAAATTATAGTTCACCACCTTAAACAATTTACAGAAAGAAATAGACTAGTTCGTGGTCTTATAGATTGGATGGGATTCAAAAAAACTTATGTAGAATTTACAGCACCAGATAGGATACATGGAGAAGCTGGATATACAGTATATAAACTATTTCAATTAGCAATTAGTAGTTTTACATCATTTTCGTTATTTCCACTTAAAATCGCAGGATACTTAGGTGTACTTATATTTACTCTTTCAGGAAGCTTATTTGGATGGATGATAATAGATAAATATATATTACTTCAACACAACTACACTCCAATAGCTTATGTTATAGTTGCAAATACAGTTTTGATGGGAATAGTCCTAATGGCCTTAGGTATGATAGCTTTATATATTGGATATATACATACAGAAGTTACGAATAGACCACTATTTATCATAAGAAAACAAATTAATTTTAAGGATGAATCTAAATGAGTTATAAAATCGCAATCGCAGGTACTGGATATGTAGGCTTATCGAACGGTATATTATTAGCTCAACACAACGAAGTTATTGCCCTAGATATTATTCCTAAAAAAGTAGAAATGCTTAACAATAAAATATCTCCAATAGAAGATAAAGAGATAAGTGAATATTTACAAAATAAAGATTTAAACTTTAAAGCTACTTTAGATAAAAATGAAGCTTATGACAATGCTGATTTTATTATTATTGCTACTCCGACAGATTATGATACTATAACTAATAAGTTTAATACTAAACTAGTTGAAATAGTTATAAAAGATGTATTGGAAATAAATCCAGAAGCTACGATAGTAATCAAATCAACTATACCAGTAGGCTTTGTAAAAAGTGTCAGAGAAAAGTACAATACACAAAATATTATATTTTCACCAGAATTTTTAAGAGAAGGTAGTGCCTTACATGACAACCTTTATCCAAGTAGAATAATAGTTGGTGAAAAGTCAGATAGAGCTATGGTATTTGCAGGACTATTAGAACGAGGAGCATTAAAAAAAGATATTTCTGTTTTATATACAGATAGTACAGAAGCAGAAGCTATTAAGCTATTCTCAAATACTTACCTTGCTATGAGAGTTTCATATTTTAATGAGCTTGATTCATATTCAGAACAATTTAATCTTAATTCTAAAGATATTATTGATGGTGTAGGACTAGACCCTCGAATCGGAACACATTATAACAATCCAAGTTTTGGATATGGTGGATATTGTTTTCCAAAAGATACAAAACAATTAAGAGCAAACTTTAAAGATGTACCAAGCAACTTAATAGGTGCCATAGTAGAATCAAACGACACAAGAAAAGATTTTATTACAAATCAAATCCTAGCATCAAATCCAAAAGTTGTAGGTATATACAGACTTATTATGAAGACAGGAAGCGACAACTTTAGAAGTAGTGCTATACAAGGCATCATAGAACGACTACAAGCCAAAGGTACACAAGTAGTGATATATGAACCAGTGATGGAAGAAGATAACTTTGAGGGTATTAAAGTACTTAAAGATATAAAAGAATTTAAAAATATAAGTGATGTGATAGTTGCTAATAGATTTGAAGATATTTTAAAAGATGTAAAAGATAAAGTATATACTAGAGATATATTTAATAGTGATAGTTAAGGATTTGATACATATGAAGAAAAAGATTTTAGTTACAGGTGGAGCAGGATTTGTAGGTAGTCATCTTTGTGAAAGACTAGCACAAGATAAAAATAATGATGTATATTCTTTGGACAATTATTTTACAGGAAGTAAAGATAATCATGTGAAAAATGTAACTTATATAGAAGGATTAACTGAAAATATTGATGAGTTAATCACTTTTGTACCTGATATGGTTTATCATCTAGGTGAGTATTCAAGAGTTGAACAAAGTTTTGATGATATTGAAAAAGTTTGGAAATTCAATAAAAATGGTATTTTTGCAGTATTAGAATTTGTAAGAAAACATGGATGTAAAATACTTTATGCAGGAAGTTCTACAAAATTTGGTGATGGTGAAATGGGAAGAAGTGCTTCTCCTTATGCTTGGACAAAAGCTTCAAATACAGAACTTGTACAAAATTATGGAATATGGTTCAATGTATCTTATGCTATTACATATTTTTATAATGTATATGGTCCTAGAGAGATCCAAACTGGAAAATATGCAACACTTATAGCATTATTTAAAGAAAAGATGAAAAATAATGAACCTCTTACTATAGTCAGCCCAGGTACTCAAAAAAGAAATTTTACACATATTGAAGATATTGTCAATGGACTTATTTTGGTTGGTGAATATGGATACGGAGATGAATTTGGTATAGGTAGTCCAGAAGCCTATACTATAAAAGAGATAGCTCAGATATATGGTGGTAAAATAGAGATGTTGAGTGAACGAAAAGGTAATCGAATGACAGCTGATGTTATAACTGGAAAAACCGAAAGCTTAGGCTGGAAACCAACTAAAAATATTAGAGATTATATTGAAGAGTGTAGAAAAAACAATTGGAAATAAATAATTTGAAAGTAAGTATAATCATACCATTTCAAAAAGAAAATGATTATTTAGTAGAAACCATCTATCATATAGATAAGTTAAACTATAAAAAGATAGAAGTTATACTATTACCTGATTTTGATATTGAAAGTAAGTTTATAAAAGAAAATCTTGAAAATATATATTTTGAATATCAAATCATAACTACAGGTCCAGTAAGTCCTGCTATAAAAAGAGATATTGGAGCAGATAAATGTATAGGAGAAATACTTGCCTTTATAGATGATGATGCTTATCCTGCTACTGATTGGCTAGATGAACTATTGGTGCATTTTAAAGATAAAGGTGTATGTGCAGTTGGTGGTCCACAAATAACTCCAAAAGATGATACATTTTGGCAAAAAGTATCAGGTGCTATGTTTTTATCTATATTAAACGGTCAAGCTGTAGATAGATATTGGCAAGGTAAAAGTAGCTATGAAGTAGATGATTGGCCATCTGTAAATTTACTTGTAAGAAAAGATGACTTTATAGCCATAGATGGATTTGACAATAGCTACTGGCCAGGAGAAGATACAAAACTTTGCCATGATTTGATACAAACTGGTAAAAAGATTATATATGAACCAAATGCAATAGTATATCACCATAGAAGAAGTGGATTTAAAAGGCATATGCGACAAGTTGGGAATTATGGTTTACATCGTGGTCATTTTGCAAATAAATATCCACAAACATCATTAAAATTAATATATATCATACCATCACTGTTTTTTATATTTATAATAGCTGGATGGATGATGCTATGGTTCAATGAGTTAACGCATAATATATATGTTTTACTTGGTTTATTGTATATTTTAGCTCTTATAACATCTACAATAAGTATATATAATAAATTAAAAGATATTAAAATAGCAGTTTCAACAATACCCTACATAGTAGGTACACACTTTTGGTATGGATATAAGTTTATCAAAGGTTATTTTACAAATAATATAAAAGAAAGTTTAGGAAGATAAAATGAAAATAAGTATAAGTTACCCACCATTAGAATCAGATAAAGGTACAGCACTATTGTCACAAAATAGACAATTTCAGTGGTTTAATCACCCAACATATATATACCCTATGGTACCAGCTTCAACTGCTACACTACTTCAAGAAAATAGTTATGAAGTGTTTTGGGATGATGGAATCGCAGAAGAAATTTCTTATAAACAGTGGTTGGAAAGAATTAAACTTGAAGCACCTGATATGATTATAATGGAGAGTAAAACTCCTGTAATTAAAAGACATTGGAAGATAACAGATGAACTAAAATCTGTACTACCAAACTCTATAGTGGTACTTATAGGTGATCATGTAACTGGTATGCCTGAAGAGAGTATTAATGCTTGTAAAGTTGACTATGTTGTAACAGGTGGTAATTATGATTTTTCTCTTCTAGAACTAGCGAACTATTTAGCTAAAAAAGATGATTTTAAAGAACTACCATTTGGTATATATACAAAAGTAGATGATAAAATTATCCAAGGCAAAAAGTCATATTTGACAAGAGATTTGAACTTATTACCTAGAGTTGATAGAGAACTTACAAAATGGAAAATGTACAGTGAAAAAAATGGTAATTTCAAATATTTACCAGGTACATATACTATGGCAGGAAGAGATTGTTGGTGGGGAAGATGTACTTTTTGTAGCTGGACTACATTGCATTCTGGAACAAACTTTAAAACTGTAACACCAACTAAACTTCTTGATGAAGTAGGTGAACTAATAGAAAAATACGGAGTAAAAGAGATATTTGATGATAGTGGATGTTTTCCACATGGTTCATGGCTAAAAGAATTTTGTGATGGTATGATTGAGCGAGGTTACAACAAAAAAGTAATCATGGGTTGTAATATGCGAGTTGGTGCATTAAATCAAGATGAATGGAACCTAATGGCAAAAGCTAATTTTAGATTTATTCTTATTGGTTTAGAATCTATGAATCAAAGTACACTAGATAGACTTGACAAAGGTGTACAAATAAAAGATATAGAACCAACTATGAAGATGGCTCAAAAAGCAGGACTTGACCCTCACATCACTACTATGGTAGGTTATCCATGGGAAACTAAAGCTGAAGCTACTGAGACTATAAACTTTGCTAAAAGATTGTTTGTAGAGGGTAGTATAGACTCTTTACAAGCTACTATAGTTGTACCATATCCAGGAACTCCTATGTTTAAAGAAGCTAAAGAACATGGTTGGCTACTAACTGAAGACTGGGATAGATATGATATGAGAGAATCTGTATGGAAAAGTGAAGTTGGAACAGAAGATGTAAAAGTATTTTCACAAGAACTTTACAAAGCAGCCCTTACTCCAAGTTTTATATTTAGAAAAGTTATAGGTATAAGAAGCTGGGATGATTTTATGTTTTTATTTAGAACAGGGTTAAAAGTACTTGGACATTTAAAAGACTTTGGAAAAAGTAAATAATAATGCAACCAAATAGTAATCCATTAATTTCTATAGTTATAACTACTAAAAATGAAGAAAAAAATATAGAAAATTGCCTTATATCTATAAAAGAGCAAACATGCAAAAATATAGAGATAATAGTAGTAGATAATTATTCAGATGATAAAACAAAAGAATTATCACTAAAATATACAGATAAAGTATATGACAAAGGTCCAGAGAGATCGGCACAAAGAAACTATGGAATGATAGATATGTCTAGTGGTAAGTATGTGATGTTTGTAGATGCAGATATGATGCTTGGACCTTATCTTATAGAGATGTGTATAGAGCATATGCAAAATTATAATGATATCGCTTTACATATACCAGAAGTGATACTTGGTACCAACTACTTCTCAAAAGTCAGAAGATTTGAAAGAAGTTTTTATGATGGAACAGTCATAGATGGTGCTAGATTTTTTGATAAAGAAAAGTTTATAGAAGTTGGTGGCTTTGATGAAAGTATGAGTGGTCCAGAGGATTGGGATATAGATAAAAAGATAAAACAAATAGGAACTATAGGGCTTATAGATACCATATCTAAAGATATACAAAATTGGAAATTAAATGAGTATATATCTACAAGAGGTGTCAAAGCTTCAAGATATGCAAGTAGTATCTTTCATAATGAAGCTGATTTTATACTTAGTGATTATCTAAAGAAAAAAGGCTACTATGCAAAAAGCTTTGATACTTATATAGCTAAATGGGGAAAAGAAGATAAAGATATATCTAAGCAGTTCGGATTATGGTATAGATTTTTTGGTGTATTTTTAGAAAATGGTAAGTTTCTAAAATTATTAGCACACCCACTATTAACATTTGGAATGTATTTTCTAAGATTTATGGTTGGTGTTAAGTTTTTGATGAGAAAGGTTAAATAAATTGAGTAATTTAAAATCAATAGAAGAAAGATTAAATAATAATAAAATATCTCAAGTAGAGATTACACAAAGAGAAGTTTTTATTCAAGAAATGAAAAAACTTGATAAAGCTAAAACTAAAGCATTATCTATTGGTTGTGGTGATGGTATTTGGGATTATTTAGCTTTTAACAATGCATATATTAACAATATTGAAGCTACAAATATTGTATCCTGTCCAGTTCACATAGATGATCAAACACTATTAAAACAAAATGGTCAATGGGCTTTTAATCAAGTTGATACCTCAGGAAAACTACCTTTTAAAGATAACTCATTTGATTTAGTTTTTCATCAAGATGTGATTGAACATACAAATACGCCTCATAATTTTTTAGCTGAGCAATTTCGAGTTTTAAATGGGGGGGATAATTGTGTTTGGAACTTCTAATTTATTTCGTCCTGCAAATATTCTGAAATTAATCTTAGGGAAATTAAAGTTTTCAATAAATATTGGTTCAAATAAAGAAATTGGTGAATATATACATGTTCAAGAATTTTATGTGGAGCAGTTAAAATTATTAGTTGAAGAAGTTGGATTTAAAATAAAGGAAATAAAATATTCTTATTTTGGATTACATTTTATTCATCCTAAACTAACATTTAAAGATTACCCGACAAGTGACATTGGAAAAAGAATGTGTCAATATATTACAGTAATAGCACAAAAGGAAATAATTTAATGAGCAAAAAAATAGCATTAATTACAGGTATTACAGGGCAAGATGGTTCATATTTAGCAGAATTTTTACTTAAAAAAGATTATATAGTTCATGGTATTAAGAGAAGAAGTTCTCTTTTTAATACAGATAGAATTGATCATCTTTATCATGATCCTTGTCAAGAAAAAACAAATCTATATTTACATTATGGCGATATGACAGATAGTATGAATTTAACTCGTATAATTCAAGAAGTTCAACCAGATGAGATATACAATCTTGCGGCTATGTCACATGTAGCAGTATCATTTGAGACACCTGAATATGTTGCAAATGCAGATGGCACAGGAACTTTACGAATACTTGAAGCTGTTAAACTTCTAGGACTTAGTAAAAAGACTAAAATATATCAAGCTAGTACATCAGAACTATATGGAAAAGTACAAGAGACACCACAAAGTGAAACTACTCCTTTTTATCCAAGAAGTCCGTATGCAGTAGCTAAGATGTATGCTTATTGGATAACAGTAAACTATAGAGAAGCTTATGGAATGTTTGCTTGTAATGGAATATTATTCAATCATGAAAGCCCTGTAAGAGGTGAAACATTTGTTACAAGAAAGATCACAAGAGCAGCATCAAAAATAGCATTAGGTTTACAAGATAAATTATATTTAGGAAATCTTGATGCAAAAAGAGATTGGGGTCACGCAAAAGATTATGTACAGATGATGTGGATGATTTTACAAGCTGAAGAGCCAGAAGATTGGGTAATAGCTACAGGGGAAACTACAACAGTAAGAGAGTTTGTAAAGATGTCATTTAAATATGCTGGTATAGAGCTAGAGTTTAAAGGTACAGGAGTAGATGAAAAAGCTTATGTTAAGTCTTGTTCTAATACTGATTATCAAGTTGAAATAGGAAGAGAAGTTGTTAGTGTAGATCCTAAATATTTTAGACCTACAGAAGTAGATTTACTTTTAGGAGATCCTACAAAAGCAGAAACAAAACTTGGTTGGAAAAGAGAATATAATTTAGAAAAACTAGTAAATGATATGATGCAATCTGATTTAAAGCTTATGAGAAAAGATGTTTATCTTCAAGATGGTGGATATAAAACTATGAGTTATTTTGAATGATAAATAAAAAAATAGCAATTATCACTGGTATTACTGGGCAAGATGCTCCATATTTAGCTAAACTTTTATTAGAAAAGAACTACAAAGTTATAGGTATATTAAGAGAATCTTTTTCTGTTAATTTATCAAATCTTGATTATTTAGGTATTAAATCAAAAGTAATATTTGAAACTTGCGATTTAAGCAATATGGCAAGTGTAATCAATATTTTGAATAAATATAATCCTGATGAATTTTATAATTTAGCTTCACAAAGCTCAGTAGGTCTTTCTTTTGCAAAGCCTACGGAAACATTAAGTTTTAATATTAACTCTGTAATTAATATATTAGAAGCTATAAGAATTACAAATAATAAGATAAGATTTTATCAAGCTTCAAGTAGTGAAATATTTGGTGATATAGATACTCTTCCAATAAAAGAAACGACAGTATTTAATCCAGTAAGCCCTTATGGTATATCAAAAGCTTCTGCTCATTGGATAGTTGTGAATTATAGAAAAGCATATGGTTTATATACGACATCAGGAATTTTATTTAATCATGAATCTGTATTAAGAAGTAATGATTTCATTATTAAGAAAGTGATAAAAACTGCAATAGATATCAAAGATGGCAAACAAGATATTTTAGAAGTTGGAAATATTGATATAAAAAGAGATTTTGGATATGCTCCAAATTATGTAGAAGCTATGTATTTGATGATGCAAAAAGAGAAATCTGATGATTATATTATTTGTTCAGGTAAATCTGTAAGTTTAAAAGAGATTATATATTATATATTTGATTATTTTAAACTTGATAAAAATAAAATAGTAGTTAATGAAAAGTTTATAAGACCAAATGAGATAAAAGATATTTATGGAAATTCATCAAAAGCTAAACAAATTCTTAATTGGAATTATGATTTAGACTTTTTTGAAGTTCTTGATATTATAATTAATGAGGAACTAAAGAGATAATGGCTAAACAAAATATAATTATTTTATTAAACTCATTTTGGAACAATGGCAAAGGAATGAGTGGTGGAGACCAGATGCTTATTCAAATATTTAAAAGAATAAGAAGTGATTTTAATAAAATATATTGTATTACAAATTTTGATGGCAAAATAGTTATAGAAAATGATCTAAAAAATATTGATTTTTTATTATCTTCAACGGTATTTGATAAATTAAATTTATTGATAAATTATTTTTTTAGAACTATACAAGCTTTTCGTATTTTAAAACTTAAAAATATTGATATTATTTACTCTGGTTCTGATTTTTTCCCTGATGTATTACCTGCTTATATCTATACAAAACTAAATCCTAGTACTAAATGGTATCAGTGCATATTTCACATTTATCCTAATTATAAAGTAAGACCAGGAAGTAAGATTAAAAGTTTTGTAGCAGAATATTTACAAAAGTTTTCTTTTTTCTTTGCAAAAAATGCTGATTGTATAATCAATATAAATACTCAAGTAAGTCAAAAACTGATACAAATTGGCTTTGAAAAAGAAAAAATTGTTGTAAATACACCAGGGATAAATTTTAATTATTTATCCGATATAAAGTATGATGCTGATACACCTTATTATGATGCTACTTTTTTGGCTAGATTAAATCCTAGTAAGGGGATATTTGATTTAATTAATATTTGGAAGTTAGTTTTATCTAAAGTGCCTAATGCTAGATTAGGTATTATCGGTGGAGGTAGTAAGAAAATTATAGAAGAATTAACTATACAGATAAAAGAAAATTCTTTAGAGAATAATATCTCTTTATTAGGATTTATAGAAAACCAACAATCATTTGAGATTATTAAGAAAAGTAAAGTTTTTATCTTTCCTTCTCATGAAGAAGGATTTGGTATAGCAATCGCTGATGCTATGGCTTGTAGTGTTCCAGTAATTTCATGGGATTTAGAGGTTTATGATGAAATATTTGAAGATAATCTTGTACAAATACCATTAGATGATATTGATGGATTCGCAAATAAAATAGTAAGTACTTTAGAACAAGCCAATAAAGATATTGTGGAAAAAGCTTATAAGTTTATAGGAAAATATGATTGGGAACAAATATCAATAAAACACAAAAATATTTTAAAAGGTTACAGTAATGGATAATATTAGTTTAAGTATTTGTATCCCAGTATATAAAGGTTCTCATTTGATTCAAGAAGCTTTAAAAAGTTTATTTAAACAAAAATTTACAAATTACGAAGTAATTATAGGAGAGGATACACCTCCTGAATATACTGATGATATACAACAGACAGAGGAAATTATTAAATCATTTAATGATGATAGAATTAAGTATTATAAAAATCAAACAAATTTAGGATCAGCAATAAATATTAAAAATATAGCTTCAAGAGCTAAGAATGATATAATATTTTTTTTAGCACAAGATGATATATTATCAAAAGATGCATTAACTATTGTATCTAATGTATTTAAAAATAATGCAGATGTAGGCGTTATGGCTCGTCCATATTTTTGGTTTATGGATGATATCAATAAGCCTGTAAGAGCTGTATTACCATACGATGAAAACAATGATACTATTTTGACTGTATTTGATGGTGAAAGAGAATTTATGAAGATATTTGAGACAGTTGGACAAGTTACAGGATTGGCATATAGACGAAAATGGCTGGATGTACCATTTAATGAAGAATGTTTCCCTGGTCATATTTATCCTTTTGCAGGAATTCTGAGAGAACATAAATGTATGTTTATCAAAGATTATATTGTAGCTATTGGTATTGCTGATTCCCAAGCTAGAAATGTTTCTTCCATATATGATGATTCTCCTATAGATTCTTGGCTTAGAATGTATAAATCAGTTTTTGCAGGTGATAAATATGCACAGCCAAGACAATGGGGTATCAAACATATTTGTACAAATTATTTTGGTTTAATTCAGTTAAAAAATTATGCTAATGATGGTGTGTTATTAAAAGAGATAAAAATTATGCTAAAAGAGTATCCAAAGAATTATACAAGTTTAAAATTTTGGTTTTTTGCATTGGGAACTATATTGACCCCTAAATTTGTATTAAGAAGACTTGTTGATTGGTATAAAGAGAATATAACTGCTAATACCAATTTAAAAAATAAAATAAAATTTGAGTTGTAAAATCAAAACAGGAGAAATAAAATGATAATATTAGGATTAACGGCACCATTGTCACATAATACGGCAGCATCTATTATAATAGATGGAAAATTAATTGCATTTGCGGAAGAGGAAAGATTTACAGGTGTAAAACATGCACCAAGGTATGTACCGAAAAAAGCAATAGATTATTGTTTAAAAGAGGCGGGATTGGTTTTTGAAGATATTGATTATGTATCATTTGGATATGATAGTGTTTTTAAAGGTGCTATTAAAAACTTTATGCAAAATATAAAAGAAGGAAATTATAAAAGATCAGTTTTGGAAATAGGTTCTTATGCAGAATATTTTTTACAAATGTATAGACAGACAAGATATTTTGAAGAAATATCATCTTTATCTAAAAAAGAGATAGAAAAAAAGTATAAATTTATAGAACATCACACGGCTCATGCAGCTAGTGCTTTTAGATGTTCTGGATATGTAGAATCAAATGTCATATCGCTTGATGGTGTAGGCGAAAGTGAATCTGGAGTATTAGGATATTATAAAAACAATAAGTTTACAAAACTTAAATCTATTAGCATAAATCAATCGCTTGGATGGTTTTATTCTCTTATTACTCATGTATGTGGATTTACTCCTCATAGTCATGAAGGCAAAACTATGGGGTTAGCACCTTTAGGTAAACCAGATATGTCAATGCTTGATGGATTAGTTAGACTTACTGATGATGGCTATATTATAGAAAAAGATTTTGATAAAAAACTTTTTGCTAAATATAAAGTTAGAAAAAAATATGATGAGATAAATGATATGTATAAAAATCTAGCTGCTACTGGACAATATTTTTTAGAAGAAGCTGCTAAAAATTTATCAAAATTTTTATATAAACAAACGGGAATTAAAAATTTATGTTTAGCAGGTGGTGTTACTTTAAATTGTGATATGAATTTTAAACTAAGTTTACAAGATTTTGTTGAAAATATCTATATTCAAGCAGCCGCAAATGATGCAGGTACTGCTATTGGTGGTGCTTTTGAACTTTATGCTAATATCACAAATAAATCTACTCCAAAATTGGATCATGTATTTTATGGACCTTCTTATTCAAATGATGAAATAGAAGCTATATTAAAAGAATCAAAATTATCATACAAAAAAATATCATCGTTAAAAGAAGTTGCAAAATTAATACATGATGGTCATATTATAGGTTTCGTACAAGGTCGAATGGAATTTGGACCAAGAGCATTAGGTGGTAGATCAATTTTAGCAAATCCTGCTATTTTAGATATGAAAGAAAAAATTAATAAAGAGATAAAACATCGTGAAAACTGGAGACCTTTTGCTCCTTCAGTATTGGAAGAATATGCACATGAATGGTTTGTTGATTATACAGAATCACCGTATATGCTTATGACTTTTGATGTTCAACCAAATAAAGCAGAACTTATACCATCAGTTGTACATGTTGATAATACTTCAAGAGTACAAGGAGTGACGAAAGATGCCAACCCAAAATATTATGAGCTGATAAATGAATTTTATAAACTTTCTGGAGTTCCTATGTTGTTAGATACATCATTTAATGATGCAGAGAAGCCTATTTCTTTGACACCGCAAGATGCTATTAGAACATTTTATTCTACAGGATTAGATTATTTAGTTTTAGAAGATTTTTTATTATCAAAGGATAAGTAATGTTAGTTGATTCAATAAATAAATTTTTAAAAAATACTTTATTTTATCCTCATTATTTAGAATTTAAAAGTTTAAAAAAAGATTCTGCTTACGCTTATGAATTTCTAGATGGTAAAGTCTTAGAAACAGGGGCTGGTGATTTATTCCATAAGAATAACGCATTAAAAATAAATAATAAAATAAATACATATATTGCAACTGACTATAGCAGTTGGGATGATTTGTTTGAGGAAGCAAATAATAATGTAAGTAAATTTGGCTTTATTACAAAATTGATATATGGCTCAACAATTACAAAAAAGGATAGATTAGATAAGGTTTGCGATGCAACAAGTTTACCTTTTAAAAATAATGAGTTTGATAGTTATTGTAGTTATGAAGTATTAGAGCATATTAAAGATGTAGATTCTTTTTTTCGTGAAGCTAAAAGAGTTGTTAAGGGGGGGGTACAATTGTGATATCAATGCCTTTTATGTATAGGGAACATGGTGGGATTGAATTTGATTTTCAAAGATATACAAAGGGTGGTTTTTATAATATAGCTAAGAATAATTCATTTAAAGTTAAAAAAATATTTACTAGTTCATATTTTGGTACAACTATATCTTCAATGATAAATCAATTTATAATTAGGAATATAGCTGAAAATAAGAATAATGTTATAAAAATAATGTTATTAAGTATTTCTCCTGTTTTATTTTTTATAAATAATACTATTGGTTTTATTATGGATAAATTTTCAAAAGATGAAAGATTTGCTATGAGGCATTATGTTATTTATGAAAACATTAAGGATATATAAGTTATATGTTAAAAAGATTTAACTTTAATAATACTAACTATAACTATAATTCTATAGTTGTAATAGTATTTATTTTATATAGTTTATTTATAACAGGATTACCAACAAATGAAATTTTATTAGGTGGGGATTGGTCTTTTCCTAGTACTTTAAATCAGGTTGAAGAGTGGTTAAATTCTATGTCATATACTTGGTATGGATTAAATCTAGGTGCTAGAAATATTGGACAATCTAGTTTATATTTGATATACCTAGAAAAGTTTATAACTTTATTTATATCACCTGCTATATTTATTTCATCATTGGTTGTGCTTAGTATATCTTTTATGGGAATTAATATATATATATTATTGCGATTTTTTAAAATAAATTCTATTTCATCTTTTATTGCAGGTATTATTTATATGTCTTCGCCAATAGTTTTTAACTATACTATTATGGGGTGGATATATGTACTTTTTGCTATGGCTTTATTGCCTTTAGCAATAATGTATTTTATAAAAGCTATAGAAAAAAACAATATGTTTTACACTGCTTTAGTTGCATTGTTGATAACTATTTCAATTCAATCACAAACAATAATTTGGTTTTTTATAATTGCTATTATACTTTCATTGTATCTAGTAAATAAGAATAATATATACATATATACTAAAAGTATCTTTTTATTGATTTTTTTCTTTTTCTTATTAAATGCATATTATATATTAAATTTATTTGTATTGCCAAGTCAAGCTGTTATGAGTAGTAATATTGTCAATAGTGCTGTGAGTGTAGGAGCAGCAGGTAATTTTCATCCTATTAACTTTATAAGATTATTTGGTGCTATGTTTAATAATCAATATGAGTACATAATAGAGCAATCATTTATACTAACACTATTTTCATTTTTTTCTGTTGTTATAATATTTGTTGGATATTTCTATACTAAAATTAAAAAACTATATTTAGTTTTTTTAATTATTAGTATCATACCCATTGTATTATATTTTTTAAATTTTAATAGAGAGTTATTATATTACATTCCTTTTTCAAATGTAATCCGTGATTTTGGGAGATTTACTGTTTTAACTACTTTAGCATATTCTATTTTAATTGCATTTAGTCTTGATGGAATAATGAAGTCAAAAAATAAAAATTTAAAAAATATTATTGTAGGAATAATGTCATTGTATTTAATATCATTATATCCTTGGTATAGCAATCAATTGTTAAATTGGAAAAAAGATATGGGTTCACACCAAATATTAAGAACTAAAGCATTCTCAGGAGATTATAAAAATGTAGAAAAATTATTGTTAAGAAATAGAGATAATGGAAAAGTAATATATTTACCATTTAGTTCAAATATTGATTTTGAAGATGATCCAAAATATCATGGTATGTTTCAAGAGGCACAAGATATATTTGCTTCATATTCTCCAATAACAGGACATATTATCTTAAATGATAGAAATTTAGGCTATAGTGATAATTTTTTAAGAATATTAAATAAAAAGCTTACAAATAACTTTTTAAAATTAATTAATTTAACTAATATAAAATATATAGTATTTAGAAAAAATTTAAAATTAGAAAATAAACAAATTGTATTAATATATTTAAATAATAATATAAACAATGAAAAGCTTAAAGTAGTTTATGAAGGTAAAAAAATAGTAGTTTATGAAATAATAAATCCTAAATCTCATATATATGCAACGACATATAAGCCAGAAATTATTGAGAATTTTAATATAATTAAAGAATTTAATTTTAAAGATCCTTTTATAGTAAAATCACAAAATAGTAATATTGCAAATACGATTGATTTTATAAATAATTTAAAAGAATCAAAACTACCAATAATAAATTATAAAAAAATAAATTCTGCTAAATATAAAATTGAAGTTAGAAATACTACCAACACTTACTTATTAAATTTTCTAGAGTCATTTCATGAATTATGGAAAGTATATATAAAACCAATGGACAATAATAAAAATAGTTTTTATGAAACTTTTGAACTTAAGGAAGTACTGTACGATAAACATATCTTGATTAATGGATATGCAAATAGTTGGATGATAAATAATGATGATTTATGTAAGAATAATGCCTTATGTAAAAAAAATAGTGATAATTCTTATGATTATGATTTGATAATAGAGTTTTATCCACAGCAATATTATTATATAGGTATGGCTATGACGCTTATGATGTTGCTTTTAATGTTCATCTATTTTATATATACTAAAACAAGGAGAAAAATTTGAAAGGTATAATTTTAGCAGGAGGTAGTGGTACTAGATTGTATCCTATTACCAAAACAGTTAGTAAACAATTGTTACCAATATATGATAAGCCAATGATATACTATCCATTGTCAGTATTGATGCTAGCAGGAATAAAAGAAATTTTAATTATCACTACACCAAATGATATTGATAATTTCCAAAAATTACTTGGTGATGGAAGTAACTTTGGTATAACTTTGGAGTATTGTATCCAACCAACTCCAGATGGATTGGCTCAAGCTTTTATTTTAGGAGAAGAATTTATTGGTAATGACAATGTATGTCTTATTTTAGGTGACAATATATTTTATGGACATGGATTTCAAGGGTTACTAAAAGATAGTATCTCTTGTGTAGAAAATGAAAATAAATCTGTGATATTTGGCTATTATGTAAATGATCCAAAACGATATGGTGTTGCTGATTTTGATGAGAATATGAATGTAATAAGTATAGATGAAAAACCTGAAATACCAAAAAGTAATTATGCAGTTACAGGGATATATTTTTATACTAATGATGTTATAAAATTTGCAAAAGAAATTCAACCTAGTGCAAGAGGTGAATTAGAAATAACAGATTTAAATAAGTTATATTTAAAAAAGAATAGATTAAATCTTCAAATATTAGGAAGAGGATTCGCATGGCTTGATACAGGTACTCATGAGAGTTTGTTAGAAGCTAGTAGTTATATTGAAATTATAGAAAAAAGGCAAGGGCAAAAAGTAGCTTGTATTGAAGAGTTAGCTTATGAAATGAAGTATATTGATAAAAATCAATTAATTAAACTTGCAGAGCCATTGAAAAAGAATGCTTATGGACAGTATTTAATAGAAAAATATAAATTAGGAGAAAATAATGAAATGTAAATTTTGTGATACGGAAATAAAAGATATAACTTTTGACTTGGGGAATACAGCACCATCTAATGAGTTGATAATTAAAGAGAATTTATATAAAAGTGAAAAAATTTATCCTCTTGTTTTATTTACTTGCTCAAATTGTTTTTTGGTTCAAATAGAAGAACAAGTTGGTGGTATAGAAATTTTTAATGAAGAATATGTTTATTTTTCGTCAGCATCAGCTTATTGGCTAGATCATGCTAAGAAATATTGTGATAAGATAACACAAAGGTTAAAGTTAAATAGTGATTCTTTTGTTGTGGAAGTTGCTTCAAATGATGGTTATTTACTAAAAAACTTTATAGATAATAATATTAAATGTTTAGGTGTTGAACCAACACAAAGTACAGCCAATGAAGCTATGCATAAAGGGATACCTACACTAGTAGAATTTTTCAATACTTCTTTAGCTAAACAATTTAAAAATGATGATAAACAAGCAGATTTAATCATAGCAAATAATGTTTTAGCACATGTTCCTACGATAAATGATTTTATATCTGCATTTAAGATTTTATTAAAAGTAGAGGGTACTATAACTATTGAATTTCCACATTTACTTGAATTAGTAGAGCATAATGAATTTGATACTATTTATCATGAGCATTTCTTTTATTTTTCATTATATACTTTAAATATTATTTTTAGCAAACATAATTTATCAATATATGATGTTGATACATTAGGAACTCATGGTGGTTCACTAAGAATCTATATTACTCATGCAGGAAATATATTAGATAAAAATTCAGATAAAAATAATGTTAATAAAATTTTAGAAAAAGAACTAAATTATAAAATGAATACATTAGATTATTATTCAACTATAAAAGACAATGCTTTTAAAATTAAACTTGAGGCATTGGACTACTTAACGAAACAAAAAAAAGACAATAAAAAAATAATTGCATTTGGAGCAGCTGCGAAGGGAAATACTTTTTTAAATTATTCTGGTATTAAAAATGATATTATTGATTTTGTAGTGGATGAAACACCTTATAAAATAGGTAAATATATGCCACAAAGTAAAATACCAATATATCCTTTTAATAAAATTGCAGAAGTAAAACCTGATATTATAATCATATTACCTTGGAATCATAAACAAGAGATAGTTGAAAAATTAAGTTTTACAAAAGCATGGGGAGCAAAATTAATTATTTTTATTCCAAAATTGGAAGAGATATAGTGAATATCAAAGAAACTTCTTTTGATGGATTATATGTTTTAGAAAGTGATATTTTTAGTGATCAAAGAGGATATTTGTGTGAAATATATAAAGACAAGTTGTATAGTGATAAATTTTTATTTAAAAATATTTTAGAGTTAGAAGTAGAATCAAAAAAAGGTGTTCTTAGAGGGTTGCATTATCAACTAGAACCTTTTGCTCAAGCAAAAATTGTAAGAGTTGTTAGCGGTAGTATTTTGGATATAGTTGTTGATATTAGAAAAAGTTCTAAAACTTTTGGGAAATATTTTTCAATAGAGCTAAATGATAAAAATAAAAAACAATTATTTATACCAAAAGGTTTTGCACATGGATATTTAGTATTAAGCAAAAGTACAAAAATGATTTATAAGATGGATAATGATTATAATTCTGAAATGGCACGAGGTATTATGTTTAATGATAAAATATTGAATATAGATTGGAAGTTATCAGATAATCCAATTTTATCAGAACAAGATAAAATATTTCCATCTTTTAAAAATGCAGAAATATTTAAGTAAAAGAAAATGAAAAATATTTTAATTACAGGTTTAGATGGTCAATTAGGAAGTGAATTAAAAGCTATATCTCATAATTATAATTATAATTTCTTTTTTACAGATAGAAATATTTTAAATATAACAGATCAAAAAACTATAGAAGAATTTTGTCATATTAATAATATTACACATATTATTAATTGTGCTGCTTATACTGCTGTAGATAAAGCTGAAGGTGAAAAAGAGTTAGCTATGGATATAAATTATTATGGTGTACAATATTTATCAAATATTTCAAAAAAATTAAATATCTCATTAATCCATATTTCAACTGATTCTGTATATGAAATAAATTGTAAACCATACAAAGAAAATGATAAAACAAATCCTATTAATATATATAGTAAAACTAAATTAGATGGGGAAAAAAGTATGTGCGATATAAATCCAATAAATTCTATCATTATAAGAACATCTTGGGTATATAGTTCATTTGGAAATAACTTTGTCAAAACTATGTTAAAATTAGGAAAACAAAAAAATGAAATAGGAGTAGTTTATGATCAAATTGGAACTCCAACATATGCAAAAGATTTAGCTAATATAATTTTGGATATATTACCTAAAATAAAGAATAATCAAGTAGAAATATATAATTATTCAAATGAAGGTGTTTGTAGTTGGTATGATTTTGCAAAAGCTATATTTGAGTTGTCAAGTACTAATATTATGATTAATGCAATCGAAACAAAAGATTACCCTACAAAAGCAACTAGACCAAACTATAGCATACTAAATAAATCAAAGATAAAAAATACTTTTGATGTATCTATACCATATTGGAAAGATAGCTTAGCAGAGTGTATTAAAATATTAGGAGAAAATAATAATGTTTAATAATAAGATAAAAACAATATTAATAACTGGAGGTGCAGGATTTATAGGATCTAACTTTGTACTATATTTTTTAGATAAGTATCCAAAATATAATATTGTAAATCTTGATTTACTTACTTATGCAGGTAATTTAGAAAATCTAAAAGAGTGTAAATCAAATGAAAGATATAAATTTATCAAAGGTGATATTTGTAATCGTGATTTAGTAGAGTTTATATTTAATGAATATGATATAAAAGGTGTTATTCACTTTGCAGCAGAATCCCATGTAGATAATAGTATAAAAAATCCAGGAGTTTTTATCCAAACTAATGTTAATGGTACATTTACACTACTTGATGTAGCATATAAATATTGGATGGATAAACCAAATAGTTATAAAGATACTTATAAAGACTGTAGATTTCATCATATATCTACAGATGAAGTATATGGAACACTTAATGAAACTGATTTATTTACAGAAGAAACACCTTATGCTCCCAATTCTCCATATAGTGCATCTAAAGCATCTAGTGATATGATAGTAAGAAGTTATCAAGAAACTTATGGATTAAATACTGTTATTACAAACTGCTCAAATAACTATGGACCAAAACAACATGATGAAAAATTAATTCCGACTATTATAAGAAAAGCATTAAATGGTAAGAATATTCCTATATATGGTGATGGTAAAAATATAAGAGATTGGCTATATGTACTTGATCATTGTAAAGGTATAGATTTAGTTTATCATACAGGAAAAAAAGGTAATGTATATAACATAGGTGGAAGAAACGAAAGAACAAATCTTCAAATTGTCGATGCTATATGTAGTATACTTGATAAAGAAGTATCTAAAGATAAAAGTTATAAAGAGTTAATAACTTTTGTAGAAGATAGAGCAGGACATGATAAGCGATATGCTATTGATGCTACAAAAATAGAAAATGATCTTAGTTGGAAAGCTGATGAAGATTTTAATAGTGGAATAGAAAAGACGGTACGATGGTATTTAGAAAGAATTTAATTTTATTATTAATTGGTAGTTTATTTTTATTACCTATTTTAAAATATTATTCACTAAATAGTTCTATATTTGATATGGGTATATTTCAATGTAATATTTATAATAATAGTATTTACGGGTTGGGATTTGCTCATATTCAAATATTTCAAGCTATTTATAGCTTTTTTAATACAGAATATTTATTAATATTATTACAAAGCTCTTTAGTGATTACATCTATGTATTATGTCTATAAGCAATCATTCAGATATAAAATATATCACCTTTTAGTATTTTTATTATCTTATGCTGTATGGTACAATGTACTTTTTGATTTTCATTTTGATAATTTATCTATACCTTTTATATTTGCATTTTATTATTTTATAAAAGAACAAAAATATAAAAGTGCTTTTGTTATTGGGATATTAGTTTCATTGATAAAAGAGCCTTTTGCTTTGGTTACATCTTTTATGGGAATTTATATGATAATAAAAAGTAAAGAGTACTTAAAAGGTAGTTTGCTTTTGATATATGGAGTAGTTTATTTTTATATAGCAACTTATTATATAATGCCATTTTTTACTCCAGATTATGGATTAGTGGGAAATGATAGTTATGCTTTATTTGGAGCTGGGGGAAGCTTGGTGGATATAGCTTTATATCCTATAACTCATTTTCAAGAGTTTATAATAGATATAATTACTACAAAAAAGATAGTCTATCTTATAGTTTTATTTAGTGCTTTTGGTTTAGTTGTTGTATTTTTCTCCCCACTAGAGCTAATTCCTGCTATACCACCTCTTGGTATTGCTATGTTATCAAATGTAGAAAATTTTTATTGGTACAATACTCACTATACAGCTCCTTTGATAGCTCCATTTATGGTAGCTTTTATATATGGACTTCCTCGGTTTATACTCTTTTGTAAAAAAAATATAAAATATCTAGATAGTGAAAAAAAGATTTTGATACTTGTATTTATACCAATTATATTATCTCATATAGTTTTTTCACCATCTCCTATAAGTAGATTTTTTTGGATAGAAAGAGCACCACAGTATTATCATACCGTGTATATACCTACTGAACGAACAGCTAAGATAAAAGAAGCTATATTAAAATATATACCAAAAGATACAAATATATCAGTAGCTTCACAAAATACTTTAAATTGGGGCTATTTAGCTCATAGGAAGTATTATTTTGCTTTTCCTCAAGGAGTGATAGAAGATACCAGTGTGGTGTATGTAGATAGTGATAGTTTTATAGATGTAGTAACACATCTGATAAATCAAGATAAAACTATAGTTAAAAGTAAAAAAGTACGAGCAGACTATGTCACTATAGATATGAAAAGAGCATTGTATCTTATAGACAAAAGTGTAACCAAAGAGCAGTTTATAAAAGTAGTAAATAAGATGCGAGAAAATTATGAAGTAGTCTATGAGTATGATGAGTTTTTTATATATATAAGGAAAAATTTAAATGAATAGATTTAAAATAATTATTTTATTATGCTTGGTATTTAATATATTATTTGCAAAAGAACAACAACCTAAGATATTGGTAAATTATAAATATAATAATTTAGAATATGTAAAAGAGTTAGATGATAAAGTAATAGATGGTGAATATAATGCTATTATTTTATACTCTGCAAAAATGGTAAAAAAAGATATAAAATATGAAGAAAAAGGTCTTTTTAAAAAAGATAAGTTAATACTTAAGCCTGATGAGAGTAAAAAGTTTAGTATAAATTTCATTGAGCCTTTAGATATAGGACAGTATCCAAACTTTGAATTTATATATAAAAGTTTAAATCCTTTGATAAAGTCACAAAATTTTGCACAGTATGAATTAATACTATCAAAAAATAATAATTTATCTAAAGTTAAGTTTACAAATTTAGACTTAGACTTAGACTTAGACTTAGACTTAGACTTAGACTTAGACTTAGACTTAGACTTAGACAAGGCTACCTATGCTCTAAAAGATAAAATGTATGTTATTAAAAGGATGTTTAAATTAGGTTTCAATAATACATGGATGGTTAATCATAAATTTCCTGAAAATGATTTGATACAAAGAAGATTTGATAAATTAGTAACTTACAATGATACTATAGAGATATGGACAAAAAAAGATGTAGAACTTGATCATATAGTGTTTGTAGAAAATGGATCAATTATTTTACCATTATCATTCTTAGATACAAGAAGTAATGATAAATACAATATATATTCTCTAGATATAAATAAGCTTTTAAATATACACTTTGAGGGGAAAAAAGAAGTTCAATTAAATGAACTTATGTTATATATCGATGGTAAGTTTAAAACTGGTGATATCAAAAAACTAAGATTTTTGCATAGTAATGTAGATAAGAAAAAAGGTACTAAAAATTATAAGATAGAAAAAGTTATAAATAATATTTATAGACATAAAATAGACTTGAAAGATTATCAAGATTATAAAATCAAAGCTATTGATATAAAAATAGTGAATAATAGTAAAAATAAGCTTATTTTAAAAGAGATAAAGTTAAATCTTTTTAGTAATATGAAAGTAAATATTCCTATAGTACTTGATAAATATTTTTCTAGTGAAGTTAAAACTAAAACTTACAATGAATTAAAGAATATAAATTTCAATACCACTACAAAAATAAATAGAATAAAAAAAATAATAAATTTTAATAAATCTTTAAATCTACCAGATGGATTTATATGTGAAATTCAAGATAATAAATTAGCATTAATAAAAATAGGTAATATAAATATGGATATTAATATTTCTATACCATTTAATTTTAATGATAAAAAGATTAGAAACTTATCGTTTAATGATAAAAACGATAAAGAATATATATCATATCAACATAATAAAATATCTATAAATATACCAAAAGAATATTTTATTTTTAATAATAGCTTTTTAATTTCAGATTTTACAATAGAATATATAGATTATAATTTATCATTAAATGAAATACTAAAAGATGACTTGAATGAAGTAACAAACTTATTTGGACAAATAAAAAGAACTTTTAATATTGATATAAATAATAGTAAATATAGTTTAAATACTAAAGACCCAAAATACTTTAATATAGATTCTATAACTTTAATTCCAAACTTTACTATATCAAAAGAGAAGTTTTTAAAATTAATTGAAAAAGATCAAGATATAACCACAGTTGAAGCTACTAGTAAAATTTGGAAAATATTAAAATTAGGTTTTTATATAGTTATTATTTGGATATTATTTAAAATAAGAAGGTTTATTTGGTTTATAATAATAGGTACGATACTAAAAGTAAAGAATTTAATAGAATTAATAGTTGATTCAAGCTTAAAAAATAGTATCTTATATTTTATTATATCTCTTATATTGTATGGCAAATTTATTATCTCTAGTGGAGTGAATACAAATAGTATTTATGTAAGCTTTGCAGGTATAGTTTTCGTAATAGCATTATCTTATTTATCTTTATATTTACGACCTTGGATACTTACTAAATATACTGGTATAGGAAGAAAAATATATAGAGGTAGTGGAAGTATATATTTTGTTTGGGCTATTTTATTTTTAATATTGACTGCTATATTTGTAAGTATTAAGCTTGAGCCTATTGCTGAACAATTTGCTATTATTGTATATTACTTACTTGTATGGGGAACTATTAAAGAACTGATTAACTTAAAGAAGAGTGAATAATGAATAATAGAGAGTTTTTAAAGTCAAATCTTATAGTAATGATTATTGCTAATAGTGCAAATATATTTGCATATCTTTTTCAATTTGTTATGGGAAGATATTTGACTATTGAAGAGTTTGGCGTACTAAATTCTGTGAACTCTTTAGGTGTAGTTGTTGGAGCTATTACTGGCATTATTCCTTATATCATCACAAAATATATTATAGAATTTAAAGAAGACAAAGAGATGGCTTCATTACTTGTATGGAATATCTTTAAGTTTACTATTTTTATTACTTTTATCATGGTTTTCTTAGTTATGATATTTATAGATGAAATAGATAGTTATCTAAATCTAAATGATCATCTTCCTATTTATATATTTTTAGCTTCTTTGATTACTGGAGTATTTTTAAGCATATTTTTTGGAGTGATGCAGGGGTTATTGATGTTTGTTAGAAGTGCAGTTAAAGGTGCTAGTATGGCACTATTTAGATTTATATTTGCATTTATATTGGTTGGGCTTTTAGGATATGGCTACAACGGGGCATTAGGTGCTGCAATATTCTCAAATTTACTTATTGGTATATGGGTATATAGTGTAGTAAATAAAAAGATAAGATTTTATAAGCCAAAAAACATATCACTACCAAGTGCTACTTATAAAAAGATGTTTAAGTATGCTCTACCTGTAGGGCTTATGTGGTTGGCTATTGCTCTTTTAACAAATATAGATATTATGCTTGTGAAACATTATACTACTGCTATAGAAGCAGGAGAATATAGTGTAGCTGCTATTGTAGGTAGGATAGCAGTATTTTTACCTGGGGTATTACTTGCTGTTTTATTTCCTCAAGTTAGTCAAAACAGTAAAGATGGTAAAAGTTCTGTAAGTACTATCATAACAGTTATGGTACTTACTTTGGTTCTATCTGGTAGTTTTACTATTTTAGTATATTTCTTTCCTGAACTCATCATAACTACACTTTTTGGAGATAAATACATAGGTGGTGCTGATGTATTAGTTATCATCACTTTTGCTATGGCTTTGGTTGCTGTTCTGAGTGTACTATTTAATTTCTTTTTAGCTAAGCATATTTATAGTTTTTTATATTTTACTTGGGCTATATTAGTAGGGTTAGGATTTATAATTATGCAATATATGCACAATAATTCGATGGAAATAGCAACTGCTATTTTATATGGGATGATAGTGTTAGTAATAGTAAATACTATAATAATGTTTTACTATTACAATAAAGAGAGAGTAAGTATTGCAAGAACTACTTAAAAATTCTTTTGTACTAAGTCTATCAGAGATATTACTTAAACTAGCAAAACTTATGGCATTTGTAGTGATTGCAAATGTTTATAGTGTAGAGTACTTAGGACTATTTAACTATATAGTTAGTTTCTTAATTATTTTTTTTATTGTTGGTGAACTAGGTATAAATACTTATGTAACAGTAGAACAAAGTAAATTAAAGATTTTTCCAGATACTAGTATATTGGCTATCGGTATATTTAAAATAATTTCGGTTTCACTTATGTTTTGTTTAGCATTTCTAGTTTATACAGCTATGGGCAAAGATGATAAACTAATATTAGTAATTGTCTCTTTGTTGATACTTAGTGATAGTATTTTGACTTTAGTATATTCTTTTTATAGAGCTGTAGATAGATTTAAATATGAATTTTATTTTAAAACTATACAAGCATTTGTATATGGATTTATATCATTTGTAATGTATTATTATAGTGAGTTGGGATTTACCTATTTTATAGCATTTTTGGCTACACTAAATATAATATTAGCACTATTTAGTTTATATAAATTAACAAACTTTAATTTATATATCAAAAATAGTTTTGTATATATCAAAGAAAATTTTATAGGACATTTTGAACATATATTACCAATATTTCTTGCTATGGCATTTACTACTTTATATTTTAGAGTTGATATACTTATGCTTGAAAGTATGGTCGGTATACAAAGTGTTGGGTACTATTCTGTAGCTTATAAATTAGTAGAAGGTGCTATGGTCTTGCCTTTGATGTTAAGTGTAGTATTATTGCCAAAACTATCAAATAATAGAAAAAATATAAATTTGGATATTTTTATCCATTTTGTAATTGGATTAATTATATTTATACTTTTTTATTTTACAGTTTCATATGTAATAGATATTTTATTTGTTGATAACTATATAGTATCAGTTGATATTGCAAAAGTTTTGGCATACTCTATAGTGATAATGTCTATAAATACTTATATGTTTACTTATTTTATAGCTACTAAAAACTCTTATGTAAATGTAAAAGTAACTTTTATTATGTTAATATTGAATCTAGTATTAAATTATATCTATATACCTTTATATGGAATGGAAGCTGCTGCTATGACTACTGTAGCTACAGAACTTGTTGGGATGTTTGGATTGATATATTATATGAGGAAGTATTATGCTTGTAGTTGATTGTAGCTTTTTATCTCAAAAAATTACTGGCACACAAAAGTTTGCTAGTGAGATTTGTAAAGCATTAAAAAAACAAGATGATAGTATTGTATTTGTATCACATCCTAATATATTACAAAAAGAGTTAGCAGAAAAATTAAATGTAAAGATAATTGGTCATAAAAGTTATAAATTATTTAGATTTTTAAGGTTGCCAGGTGGTCTTTTGTGGGAACAATTAGTATTGCCATTTTATGTAAACAAACACTATAATGGTGCAAAGCTACTTAGCCTTGTAAATATAGCACCAATTTTTTATAAAAATAATATATTTGCACTTCATGATGTAGCATTTAAAAGATATCCTGAATTTTTTAAGACATTATTTCTAATGGTTTATAATACTATAATACCTATTGCTCTAAAAAGAGCAAAGAAAGTCTTAACAGTAAGTGAGTTTTCAAAAAAAGAGATAGTTAAGTTTTTTACAGTAGATGAAAGTAAGATTGATATAGTTTATAATGCTGTACTTAATCAAAAAAAAGAAACTAACAAAGATAGGACAGAAAAATATATTTTAGCAGTAGGTTCTATTGAACCAAGAAAAAATATATCAAGACTAATAGAGGCTATGGCTGAACTAAATGGTATTAAATTAATCATCGTAGGGGGACAAAATAGTAAAGTTTTTAATGGTAATATTGATAAACAAAGCAATATAAATATCAAATTTACTGGATATGTAAAGGATAGTGAACTTGAAAAATTATATGCTAATGCTACAGCTTTTATATATCCATCTATTTATGAAGGTTTTGGGATACCACCACTTGAAGCACAAAGTTTTGGAATACCAACAATAGTATCAGACATAGAAGTATTTCATGAAGTATATGAAGATAGTGTATATTATGTTGATCCTTATGATATAAGTAGTATCCAATCTGGAATAAAAAAAGTGATGGATGATAAACAACTTCAATTATTATTGATAAAAAGAGGATATGAAAATGTTAAAAAATATTCATGGGAAAAATCAGCTAAAAAGATATTGGGTATAGTATGAGTTTAAAGATATTATTTGATGCTAGAGTATTAACTCATAAACATTATACAGGTATAGAAAACTATACAAAATATATACTAGAGAATATGAAGGAAGTTGTAAGTGTTGCTAAGCCAAAATATACCAATAAATATTTAGCACATTTATGGACTCATCTTATTTTACCATTTAAAAAAGGAGATGTCCTTTTTTGTCCAGCTAACTCTGCTCCTATTTTTATACCAAAGAATAAAAAACTTGTTTTGACTATTCATGATATTGCATTTTTGACTTATGCTAAGAGTTTTTCAAGGTTTTTTAGATTGTACTATACTTTTTTAATACCATTTAATATAAAAAGAGCAGATCAGATTATTACTATTTCTGAAGCTTCTAAAAAAGAGATTTTAAGATTATTTCCCAATGTTGAAGATAAGATTAACATTATATCTCAAGGTATAGATAGTAAATATAAAATAATAAATGAGTTTAAAAAGAAAAAACAGATATTATATGTAGGCTCTATAAATGAAAGAAAAAATATCATTGGTGTAATAGAAGCATTTGAGAAGTTACCAAAAGAATTAGACTATGATTTAATAATAGTGGGTAATTTTTTTAATTTGTTTTCGTTATCTGATAAAATGAAAGAGACTATACAAAGAGCCAAGTTTAATAATAAAATTATTTTTAAAGAAGGATTAAACGATAAAGAATTAATAGAAGAATACAATCTCTCTACTGTTTTTATATTTCCATCTTTTTATGAGGGTTTTGGATTCCCTCCATTGGAAGCTATGGCATGCGGAACACCTGTGATAACCTCAAATATTTCATCAATGCCAGAAGTTTGTGGAGATGCTGCTATGTATGTTGATCCTTATGATGTAGATGATATTTCAAAAAAGATAGAATTTTTACTTGCTAATGAAGAGGAAAGAGAACGATTAATTAAAAAAGGATTAGAGAGAGTGAAGCATTTTACATGGGAAAAGTCAGCTAAAAAACATTTAGATGTTATAAAAGGGTTAGTAGAGTGAAAATATTACAGTTTGGAAAATTTTATCCACCAAGTATGGGTGGTATTCAGCAGGTTATGTTTGAAACTTCTGAAGGTGTTAGTAAGGAGGGATATACATGTGATGTTCTTTGCTCAAACACTGAAGCTTCTTATATAGAAGATAGGTTTGAAAACTATACTGTCTTTAGAACTATCTCTTATGGCATAGCTTTATCTACATCCATAACACCACAGCTTATATATAAGCTGTGGAAGTTAGATCCTAAGTATGATATCATTCATGTTCATGCACCAGATCCTATGGCATTTTTAGCCCTGTTTTTAGTGCGTCCAAAAGCCAAAGTTATTATACACTGGCATTCAGATATTGTGAGACAACATAGAACAAGAAAGTTTTTTTTACCTTTACAGAATTGGGTACTAAGATTTGCAGATAAAGTTATAGTGACATCTAAAAGTTATGCTCGACATTCCCCTGATTTAAAAGATTTTATGAACAAGGTAGAAATAATCCCACTAGGAACTTCAAATTACTCTAGCAAGTCAGATAAAAAAAATGTTGAAGATATACAGAAGAAGTATAAAAACAAGAAGATTATTTTAGCTGTTGGTCGTTTAGTTAGTTATAAAGGTTTTAAATACTTAGTAGAATCTGCTAAGTATTTAGATGATGATTTCATCATACTTATTGTAGGGAAAGGTTATGAAGAGAAAAGCTTATTAGATATTATCTCTAAGAATAATCTGCAAGATAAAGTGAAATTATTAGGCTATATCAGTGAGGAAGAAAAATATGATTATTTACAGGCATGTTATCTATTTTGCTTACCATCCATAACAAAGGCTGAAGCATTTGGAGTAGCAATCATCGAAGCTATGAGTTTTTCTAAACCAATAGTCTCAACAAATATGTTTGATTCAGGAATAAGCTGGGTAAATAAAGATGGTGTGACTGGTGTTCAAGTTGATACATATTCTGCTGAACAATTAGCCGATGCATTTAAAACAATTGCTAATGATAAAAGTCTATATGAAAGTATGTCTAAAAACTCTCTTCAAAGATATGAAAAGCTTTTTTCAGAGAAGAAAATGATTCAATCTACGATAAAACTTTATAAATCTATGTTGTAAAAATTATCTTGATTTATTTCATAACTGATGTTACGATAAATTAAATTAAATTTACAAATTTACAAAAAGTAGCACTTGAAATTCTATAGGTGTCAATAATGCTTAAAGATAGAGTATGCAGCAACTACAAGATATGTACATAAATTTCAGACTTAATGAAAAAAACGGGGGTCTGAATCATACTTTTTTATGATAATTAACCAAATAAAAATCTACTATTTTTAGCTTTAAACTTTTGCTTAATCCAGCATGAACATGCATTAACTTTTTCATAG
>Ga0256837_1000504_pt1 | contig 32370 bp, 35 predicted proteins | sample 4562384metaG_FD_185976 | JGI IMG/M metagenome (GOLD analysis project Ga0256837, IMG submission 185976) | Hydrothermal vent microbial communities from Guaymas Basin, Mexico - 4561-384 | ecosystem: Environmental > Aquatic > Marine > Hydrothermal vents | place: Mexico: Guaymas Basin | collected... | reverse complement strand
TTGAACTGATAAAAATACTATCATCATATAATTTTGCAAAGAGCATTATTTTTTTCTTTTGGTAGAGGATTTCGTCATTTTTTGGATTTTTAAGTGTGAAGTTATTTAAACTTATAGAAGCAGTTTTTTCCTCTAAACGATATTTCGCATATAATTTTGCTGTAATATAATCACCGATAGAGAGTGTTGTTCTTTTGAGTTTTAAGATATTATCTTGAAGTATAACATGAAGCTGTTTAATGATATAGCTAGAGCCATTAACACTAAAATATATATCATCAGGTGATGTTATCTCTAATGTTTTATCGTAATGGATTTTAAGTTGTGTGTTTGATTGAGCGTGGGTTATACCCTGAAATGCAAAATGAAGTATATCTATATCCAGATCAACAAGTTTTTTCTTCACATCAATGGTACCACTTATATATCCATTTGCAATGTTGTTAACATCAAAATGTACTATAGGCATAGTTATAAGAAGTGTTCGTATATTAAACGGAAGATGTAAAGCATCAAGTGTAATCTTATGTTGCTTATTATATACCCAATGTGATTGTGTGATTTTTATAAAATCACCTTTTGGAGAGATATGATAACTTGCGCGTAAAGGCAGTGTTTTTTTATCAAGACTTAAACCTTCAACATCAATTTTGTTAAATTGGAAATTAATAATACCACTAGATTTTTTTGCATTGTAATGCACTTTAACATCAGCCTGTGCTATGTCTTTGATGGATGCTTGCATAGAATCAATCGTTACATCATAATTGTTAAGTTTAACAGAGGTATTTTTAATGTCAATATTTAAACCAAGATAGTCAAAATTTCCTTGTTTAACAAAAAACTTTCCATAAGCATCGACAGCAATAGTGCGTAAATTTACTGTTATTTTCAAGTTTGTTTTTGCATATCCGCTATGTTGCAAAAAGGGAAGTTTAATTTTATAGGTGTTGAGGATATGGAGCATATCTTTATTGAGTTTACCGTTAAAAAGAAGATAGAGTGTTAAGAGTTCCTCTTTTTTTGTAAAATCAATCTTAAGCCAGCTTTTTCCAAGGTACATACCATAAGAGTAGGCTTTCTTAGGGTAAATATATAAAAGACCATTTTTAAACTCAAGCTCTGTTTTCTGTGTATGGATTGCATCAAGTTGCGTGTTGTATGTATAATCAAGTTTATGTATTGTTGCTTTGATACGGATATTTTTATATGCATTGTTTATATCATTATAGTTGATAAACCCTGAGATATTTTGTATCTCTAGTGCTTGCATTTTAATGGCATCATATGCCCAAAACATCACCTCTTTTGGAAGGTGTGCTAAATCAATAAGATACTTTATATGTGTGATTTTTTGATCACTTTTTATTTTATAACGTAACTGTTGCGTGTCAGAGACGGCATAGAAAGTCAACTTTGCATCATTGTGTATATTGATATGAAGTTTTGAGTAAAGTTGCATCTCATCTGTATCAACAATAAGATCACCACTAAGGGCAATATCTTTTGTTGTATCTAAAAAATTCTCTATGGCGAAGTGCAATTTGTTGCGTGTTAAAAAGATTTTTGTTTTCAGTTGAAACTCTGGAGTATTGGCTATGAAAAAACCTTGCTCATCACTTGTATATTTAAAGCTAGCTTTGATATTATCTTTTACGATTTCATCAACAACAATAGAATGAAACCAATGTGTTGTTTTTGAGATTGTTTGTATATATCGATTTGTTTGCTGTAAGCTTATATGTTGTGTATCATCATTAGATGGTTGAATAACTATTTTCTTTACAGAAAGATCTATTTTATGATTCCATTTTATATATATATCTTTAAGAACAATATTTGATATAGAGAGATTATCAAGATATAATCCGTTTTGAAGAACAATGAAACCAACAATGAAAAGTAGGAAAATGAAAGATAAAAAACTCACAATAGCTATGTATGTTTTTGAAATAATATTAATAATTACACTATCTTTCATCTACTACCTAAATAAGTCAATTGAAACACCTAAGGTTCTTTATATCCCCAAAGGATCTATAAATCAAATTATATCACATTTACAATCCAAAAATTATGATGTTTGTAAACTTGATGCACTTCTTTTGAGAATAATAGGAACACCCCAAAGCGGATGGATAGATATGGGTACAACACGCAATACAAAAGCAGATTTTTTATATAAACTCACCACTGCAAAAGCAGCACTTCAAAATATAACATTAATCCCTGGTGAGACAACCTATATATTTTTAAATCAATTAGCAAACAATCTTCACTTAGATAGAAAAAAACTCCAAACAGCATATAATAAATATTCCCATATCAAAGAGGGTGTTTTTGTTCCAAACACATATCGACTGCCAATTGGCATTACAGAAGATGCATTAATGAAACTTCTAATAGAGATATCAAATAAAAAAATGAAACAACTCTCCCTAAAGATTTTTGGAACCTATAATGAAAAAAAATGGTTTCATTATGTAGCAGTTGCTTCTGTAATTCAAAAAGAAGCTGCAAATAAAGAGGAGATGCCACTTGTGAGTTCTGTTATCTACAATAGAATAAAAAAAGGGATGAAACTCCAGATGGACGGCACCTTAAATTATGGAAAATACTCTCATATAAAAGTGACACCAAAAAGGATAAAAAACGATACAACTATCTATAATACATATAGATATAAAGGTGTTCCGAAAATTCCCATCTGTAATGTGAGTTTTGAAGCCATACGCGCTGCTATCTTCCCTGCCAAGACAAGTTATCTCTATTTTATGAAAAACAAAAAGGGAACACACGATTTTGCTTGTAACTATTCTACACATTTGCACAACATAAGGCATGCTACAAAATGAAACAAATTATAAATATAGTGTAATGTTTATAAAAGCTAATCAAATATTACCTATCTTAGTGTTATTATTAAACTTGTAAATTCATGGAGTCTCTTCAAAGGCTATCATGAAAAAAATCATTCATGAGGACACACAATGTCAAAAATAATTTGGTCAAAAATTGATGAAGCTCCAGCTCTTGCTACGTATTCGCTTCTCCCAATCGTAAATAAGTTTACTCAGGCTGCTGGTGTAGAAGTAGTAACTTCTGATATTTCACTTGCAGGTAGAGTTTTAGCTGCTATGGGTCTTGCTGAAGATGAACTTTCTAAGTTAGGTGAGTTAGTACTCAAACCTGAAGCAAACATTATCAAGCTTCCAAACATCTCTGCTTCTGTTGGGCAGCTTAAAGATTGTATTGCTGAGCTTCAGTCTCAAGGGTATGACATTCCAAATTATCCTGAAAATCCTTCAAATGATGAAGAGAAAGAGATTCAAGCTAAATACAGTACTTGTCTTGGTTCTGCGGTTAACCCTGTTCTTCGTGAAGGAAACTCAGATCGTCGTGCTGCAAAAGCTGTTAAGAAATTTGCTCAAGAGCATCCACACAGACTTAAGCCTTTTGCTGAAGATTCTAAAGCGTATGTTGCACATATGGCTGGTGATGGTGACTTTTATGGTAATGAGCAATCAGTTACTATGGATAAAGGTCAAAAAGTTACAATCGCATTAAATGGTAAAGAGTTAGCTAGTATCGATGCACTTGATGGTGAGATTCTTGATGGTACATTTATGTCAGTTAGCAAACTTAGAAACTTCATCCAAAAAACAATTGATGAAGCAAAAGAGAAGGGTGTTATCTGGTCTATCCACCTTAAAGCAACTATGATGAAAATCTCTGATCCAATTATGTTTGGTCACGCTTTTGAAGTATTTTTCAAAGAAGTATTTGACAAATATGCAGACTTATTCGCTGAATTAGGTGTTAATCCTAATCTTGGTATGAGTGATTTAGAGAAAAAAATTGCTGGTCACGAAAAAGAAGCTGAAATCAAAGCGGCTTTCCAGGCAGTAGTTGATGCTGATGCACCAAGAATCGCTATGGTTGATTCTGATAAAGGTGAAACTAACTTCAACGCTCCAAATGATATTATTATCGATGCTTCTATGCCAGTTGTGGTTCGTGAAGGTGGTAAACAGTGGGATAGAACAGGTGGCGCTGATGAGTGTGTTGCTGTTATTCCAGATTCAACATACGCAATGTTCCACCAAGAGATGGTAGCTGATTGTGTTAAAAATGGTCAGTACGATGTAACTACTATGGGAACAATGCAAAATGTTGGTCTTATGGCACAAAAAGCTGAAGAGTATGGTTCTCACCCAACAACTTTCGAACTTGAAGAAGCTGGAACAGTTACTGTAACTGCTGAAGATGGCACAGAACTTATGAGCTTTGAGTGTGAAAAAGGTGATATCTGGAGAATGAGCCGTGCTAAAGATATCCCAATCAAAGACTGGATCCGTCTTGCAGTTGAGCGTGGTCAAATTGAGAAATATCCAGTAATTTTCTGGTTAGACAAAAACCGTGCACATGATGCCCAGATGATTAAAAAAGTTGAAAAATATCTTCCAGAGTTTGACACTGAAGGACTTGATATCCAAATCATGGATGTTGCATCTGCTACAAGATTCACAAATGAGAGAATCCGTCGTGGTGAAAATACTATCGCTGTTACTGGTAACGTTCTTCGTGACCACTTAACTGATATGTATCCAATCTTAGAGCTTGGGACATCTGCTAAAATGCTTTCTATCGTTCCATTATTAGCTGGTGGTGGTTTATATGAAACTGGTGCTGGTGGAAGTGCACCAAAACACGTTGACCAATTCTTAGAGTGTGGTCACCTTAGATGGGATTCACTTGGTGAGTTCTTAGCACTTGCTGAGTCTTTACGTTTTACTGCTCGTAAAAACAACTCTGCGGAGCTTGAAGCTGTAACTGCTGCGCTTGATAAAGCAAATGAGGGTTACCTTGATAACAATAAAGCTCCATCAAGAAAATGTGGTGAAGCAGACAATAAAGCTTCTCACTTCTATGTTGCACAATACTGGGCAAAAGCACTTGCTGAGTCTGACAATGCTGCATTAGCTGAAAAATTTGCTCCTGTAGCAAAAGCACTTGAAGAAAATGAAGAGAAAATTATGGAAGAGCTTTTAGCTGCTGAGGGTAAACCTCAAGATATCGGTGGTTACTTCCATCCAGATGATGCAAAAGCAGAAGCTGCTATGCGTCCATCTAAAACTTTAAATGAGATTGTTGATAACATCTAAGTTCTCATTTTTACACCCTCTTGGGTGTAATTCACTTTTTATATAAAATACTATGTAGTATTTTATATAAAAGGTGAAAGAATTTTACCTTAACTATGATGCTGGGTTATACTTAAGTGTTATGTGTTCGCACATACTGTTTAAGTGTATCTAAATATGCATCATAGTATTTAATATGAAGGAGTGTATATGAGTCAAGGAAAAAGAGTAGGGATAGTAGGTGCTGGAAATGTTGGTGCAACAGTTGCATACTCTCTGGCGATGCTTGGGTCTTGTCATGAAATTATTCTTCGTGACAATAAGATGGACGTTGCAAAAGGAAAGGCTCTTGATATGAGCCAGGCTGCATCAGCTGTAAGAAGTCATACTGTTGTAAGTGTTGCTGAAGAGATGAGCGATCTTGTTGATTGTGATGTTGTTGTTGTAACTGCTGGTAGTCCAAGACTTCCAGGTATGAGTCGTGATGATTTGTTAATGATTAATGCAAAAATCACAAAAGAGGTTATTCAGGGGATTGCTAAGTATTCTCCAAATGCTATTGTTATTATGGTGTCAAATCCTCTTGATGCTATGACATATGTTGCACTTAAAGAGAGTGGATTTGACAGAAGCCGTGTTATCGGTATGGCTGGTATTTTGGATTCTTCACGTATGGCTGCATTTATTCAAGAGAAACTTGGGTATGGTGGGGGACAGATTCGTGCTTCAGTTATGGGTGGTCACGGTGATGATATGGTTCCATTACCTCGTTACTCAACTGTAGCAGGTGTGCCTCTTTCTGATGTATTGACTCAAGATGAGATTGATGAGATCGTTGATAGAACACGTCATGGTGGTGCTGAGATTGTAGGTTATCTAAAAACTGGTTCTGCATACTATGCACCTGCAAAATCAACTGCTATTATGGTGGATGCAATTTTAAAAGATACGAAGCAGATTCACCCATGTGCAGTTTGCCTTGATGGTGAATATGGTTATAATGATGTTGTTTCTGGTGTTCCTGTTATGCTTGGTGCAAAAGGTGCTGAGAAGATTATCGAAGTAACATTGGATGAAAAAGAAAAAGCTATGTTTGCTCAATCTTGTGCATCTGTACAAACATTGATAGATACATTAAATAAAAATAATTTTTTTGAAGGGAACTAATGAGAGAGATTGCTTATGAAGATATAGTCAAACATGTAAGAGATATTATCATGTACTCTGCAACTCACTTGCCTGAAGATGCACTCAATGCACTAAAAGAGGCTTATGAAAATGAAAAATCACCTGTAAGCAAAGAGGTTTTAAAACAACTTCTTGAAAATGCAGAGATTGCCAGCAGTGAATCAAGACCGCTTTGTCAAGATACAGGTTTAGCAGTCTTTTTTGTAAAACTTGGTGCTGATGTGAAAATTGTTGGTGGTCTCTTAAAGGATGCTATTAATGAGGGAACGGAGCAAGGATATAAAGATGGTTACTTAAGAGCATCTACATGTACACCATTTTCTCGTGAAAACTTAAAAGATACAGTAGGGTACAATCTTCCTGCAATTATTCATTTGGATATTGTTGAAGGTGATAAGATAGAGATTGAATATGCTGCTAAGGGTGGTGGAAGTGAAAATGTTAGCCGTGCTAGAGTTTTCCCACCAGCAGCAGGTAAAGAGGGTGTTATAGAATTTGTAAAAGAGTGTATCTCTGATGCTGGTCCAAATCCATGTCCTCCTATCACTGTAGGTGTTGGAATCGGTGGTACTTTTGAAAAGGCTGCTATCAGCTCGAAACATGCACTTTTCCGTGATATTGGTTCAAAAAATGATGACCCAGAGATGGCAGAGCTTGAAGAGGTTATCAAAACTGAAATCAACAAGCTTGGAATTGGCTCAATGGGTATGGGTGGAACAGAGACTGCACTAGCAGTGCATATCGAAGCTAATCCTTGTCATATTGCATCATTACCAGTTTCTGTTAATGTACAGTGTCACTCATCTAGACATACACACATCACGATATAAAGGATACAGAATGAGTGAAGTTTATCATTTAACAACACCTTTAACAGAGGATGTAACAAGAAAACTAAAAGCTGGAGATATAGTTTACCTAAGTGGTACTATCTATACAGCACGCGATGCAGCACATAAAAGACTTGTAGATCTTATAGAAGCTGGAAAAGAACTTCCTTTTGATTTGAAAGGGAGTGTTATCTACTTTGTTGGCCCAACACCACCAAAACCAGGTGAGCCTATAGGAAGTGCAGGACCTACAACATCTTACAGAATGGATTCTTATTCTCCAACACTTTTAAAGCATGGTTCTAAAGGTATGATAGGAAAAGGAAAAAGAAATCAGGCTGTAAAAGATGCATGTAAAGAGTATGGTGGAATCTACTTTGGTGCAACAGGTGGAGCAGGTGCTTTACTAGGTAAACAAATTAAAAGTGCTGAAGTAATTGCATATCCAGAATTAGGTCCAGAGGCGATTCGTAAACTTGAAGTTGAAGAATTTCCAGTAACAGTTATCAATGACACATATGGTAATGATCTTTACCAAATGGGTCGTGAACAATACGAAGTTAAATAAACTTCCATTTCAAAATAAGGAGAATAGATGAATATACATGAGTATCAGGCAAAACAAATTTTTGCTAAATATGGTGTACCAACACCAAAAGGTAAAATTGCACATACAGTTGAAGAAGCTGTTGAAAATGCAAAAGAGTTAGGTGGACCAATTTGGGTTGTTAAAGCACAAATTCACGCAGGTGGACGTGGACTTGGTGGTGGTGTTAAACTTGCTAAGAGTCTTGATGAAGTTAAAGAGCTTGCTGATGAGATTCTTGGTATGACACTTGTAACACATCAAACTGGTCCAGAGGGTAAACTTGTACAAAAAGTTTATATCGAAGATGGTGCTGATATTCAAGATGAGCTTTATCTATCAGTTGTTTTAGATCGTGCTGCTGAGATGCCAATTATTATGGCTTCAACTGAAGGTGGTATGGATATCGAAACTGTTGCTGAAAAAACTCCAGAGAAGATTATCAAGGTTCAAGTTGATCCTTCTATTGGTTTTCAAGGTTTTCATGGCCGTGAATTAGTATTTGGTCTTGGTATTACAGACAAAGTACAACAAAAGAATATGATCAATTTTGCTAAAAAACTCTATACACTATATATGGAAAATGATGCAGAGATGATTGAGATCAATCCACTTATCAGAACAGGTGAGGGTGAGTTTATCGCACTTGATGGTAAAATGGGATTTGATGATTCAGCGCTTGGACGTCATCCAGAGATTGAAGCGATGAGAGATCTTTCTGAAGAAGATCCAGATGAGCGTGAAGCTGCACAATATGGTCTTTCATATATCGCACTTGATGGTGAAATCGGCTGTATGGTAAATGGTGCTGGTCTTGCGATGGGTACTATGGATACAATCAACTATATGGGTGGAACACCTGCAAACTTCCTTGATGTTGGTGGAAGTGCAAACGCAGAGACTGTGGCAAAAGGTTTTGAGATTATTCTTAAAAACCCTAATGTAAAAGCTATCTTTGTTAATATCTTTGGTGGTATTGTTCGTTGTGATAGAATTGCAAATGGAATCTTAGAAGCTACAAAACTTGTAGATGTTCATGTTCCAGTAATTGTTCGTCTTGATGGTACAAATGCGCCAGAAGCAGCAGAAATTCTTAAAAATGCAAATATTGAAAATGTTATCCCTGCAACTGACTTGGCAGATGGTGCTGCAAAAGCAGTTAAAGCAGCGAAAGGAGAGTTATAAGAGATGTCTATTTTAGTAAATAAAGATACAAAAGTTATCGTTCAAGGTTTTACAGGTAAAGAGGGTTCTTTCCACGCTGAGCAATGTATTGATTATGGTACAAACATCGTTGGTGGTGTTACACCAAACAAAGGTGGTCAAGAACATTTAGGCAAACCTGTTTTCAATACTGTTAAAGAAGCAGTTGAAAATACTGGTGCTACAGTATCTATGATCTTTGTTCCACCTGCATTTGTTGCAGATGCTGTTATGGAAGCTGCTGATGCTGGGATTGAACTTGCTGTAATTATTACAGAGGGTGCACCAGTAAGAGATATGATGTTTGCAAAACAATATGCTACAAAACACAATATGAAAACAATAGGACCAAACTGTCCAGGTATCATCACTGCTGAAGAGTGTAAAATCGGAATTATGCCTGGTATGATCTTCAAAAAAGGAAATGTTGGACTTATCTCTAAGTCTGGTACACTTACTTATGAAGGTGCCAACCAAGTTGTTAAAGAAGGTTTTGGTATCACTACAGCAGTTGGTATTGGTGGAGACCCAATCATTGGTCTTTCATACAAACAAATCTTGCCAATGTTTGAAGCAGATCCAGAAACAGAAGCAATCGTTATGATTGGTGAAATTGGTGGAGATCTTGAGATCCAAGCAGCAAAACTGATTAAAGAGCAAATTACAAAACCTGTTGTTGCTTTTATTGCAGGTCAAACTGCTCCTAAAGGGAAACGTATGGGTCATGCTGGTGCTATCATCAGTGGCAGTGCAGGAACAGCGGCTGAAAAAATGGCAGCTTTAGAAGAAGCTGGTGTTAAAGTAGTTGTTTCTCCTGCGGAGATAGGAAAAGCTGTAGCGGAAGTTTTAGCAAAAAAATAGCATAAAAGCTTGTGTGAGCCTCATATTGTAACATTCTTGTTACAAAGGGGGCGCTCGTAACACATTTTATTATAAAATTATGCAAACTAAGCTACTCTTTTGAGATAAAGATTAGCATACAAGTCATGAAAGATTTGTATCTTTAAAATAGGAGAATAAATGGGAACTTTTAAAACTGAAAACCCAGGCAACCAACCTGTATGGGTAAACACTAATAACTGTAAGGCGTGTGATATTTGTGTTGCAGTATGTCCAGCAGGAGTTTTAGGTATGAAATACAATAAAAACTCTACACTTGGGGCAATGATCTCTATTGATCATCCAGAATCATGTATTGGATGTATGGAGTGTGAACTTTCATGTCCAGACTTTGCTATCTATGTAGCAGATAGAAAAGAATACAAATTCGCTAAATTAACGGATGAAGCGAAAGAAAGACAAGCTGCTATTGTCGCAAATAACTATATGTCGCTTGATCAAAAAGGAGCTAAGTAATGGCAAGAGAAGTAATTTCAACAGGTAATGAACTGTCTTCAATGGCAGCTATCGATGCAGGTGCAAGATTTTTTAGTGGGTATCCAATTACTCCATCTTCAGAAGTTATGCATGTAGCATCAGATTTAATGCCAAAAGTTGGTGGTAAATTTATTCAAATGGAAGATGAAATAGCTGGTATTTGTGCTGCTATTGGTGCATCTGCATCAGGTGTAAAGTCATATACAGCGACATCAGGTCCTGGTATTTCACTAAAAGCTGAGCAAATTGGTCTTGCTTTTATTGCTGAGATTCCATTAGTAATTGTAAATGTTATGCGTGGTGGTCCATCGACTGGTCTTCCTACTCGTGTTTCTCAAGCAGATATCGGTCAAGCTCAATATCCAACGCATGGAGATTATGCTTCTATTACATTATGTGCAGGTTCACTTTCTGAATGTTATACTGAAACTGTTCGTGGTTTTAACTTAGCTGAAAAGTATATGACTCCTGTTTTTGTTTTACTTGATGAAACTATTGGTCATATGCATGGTAAAGCAATTCTTCCTGATTTAGAAGAGATTGAAGCTTCTATTGTAAATCGTGAAGTTTTTGAAGGTGATCCAGCTGACTACAAACCATATGATGTTCCTATGAATAAACCAGCTGTACTTAATCCAATGTTCCAAGGGTATAAATATCATGTTACTGGTCTTCATCATGGTGCAGAAGGTTTCCCAACTGAAGATGCTGAACAATGTGAATTTAATATTGAACGTCTCGTTGGTAAGATCAATACAATTCATTTAGAAAATGGTGGTCTTGATGATCTTCCAGATTATGAAGAAGTAGATTTGGATGATGCAGAAGTTTGTATCATTGCTTATGGTTCAATCGCACTTGGTGCTTACGAAGCTGTCAAAAAGCTTAGAAGTGAAGGTATTAAAGCAGGTTTATTGAGACCAATTATGCTATGGCCATCACCTGTAAAAAAATTAGAAGAGATTGGTGAAAGATTTAAAGATAAAATTCTTGTAACTGAACTTAACATGGGTCAATATTCAAAAGAGGTAGAGAGAGTTATTAAAAGAAATGATTTCACAACTTTACTTAAAGCAAATGGTCGCCCAATCGCACCTGCTGAGATGGTAGCAAAAGTTAAGGAGATGATGTAATGGCATTTAATTATGACAAATATTTAAGAGTAAATAAGATGCCAACACTTTGGTGTTGGGGATGTGGTGATGGAGTTATTTTAAAAGCTACTATCCGTGCTATTGAAAAAATGGGTTGGGATATGAATGATGTTTGTGTTGTTTCAGGAATCGGTTGTTCTGGACGCTTTAGTTCATATATCGATTGTAATACAGTTCACACAACACATGGTCGTACTGTTGCTTATGCTACAGGTATTAAACTTGCAAACCCAGATAAACATGTAATTGTTGTTGCTGGTGATGGTGATGGTCTTGCTATTGGTGGTAACCACACTATTCATGGTTGTCGTCGTAATATTGACTTAAACTTTATTTTAATTAATAACTTTATTTATGGTTTAACTAATTCTCAAACTTCACCAACAACTCCACAAGGTATGTGGTCTGTTACAATGAAACAAGGAAATATTGATCCAACTTTCAATGCAAGTGGTTTAGCTATGGGTGCTGGTGCATCTTTTGTTGCTCGTGAATCTATGATTGATCCTAAAAAACTTGAAAAGATTTTAGTAAAAGCATTTTCACACAAAGGTTTCTCTTTTGTAGAGGTACTTTCAAACTGCCATATTAACCTTGGACGTAAAAACAAAATGGCTAATGCTATGGAAAATCTTGCTTGGATAGACAGTATCACAGTACCTGTAAGAAAATTTGATGCTCTTTCTGAAGAAGAAAAAGCACAAAAATTACCAACTGGTGTACTTCGTCAAGTAGAACAACCAGAATATTGTGATTTATATGACAGAGTAATTGAAGCAGCTCAAGGTAAGGGTGCTAAAATCACTCGAGCTGATTTCGATAATAAAATATAAGGACTGACCGATGAGACATACATTAAGATTTACGGGTGTTGGTGGTCAAGGTGTTTTACTAGCTGGTGAAATTATGGCTGCTTGTAAAATTAAAAATGGTGGTTATGGACTAAAGACTGCTACTTATACATCACAAGTACGTGGTGGAGCAACAGTTGTTGATATAACTCTTGATGATGATGAGATTCGTTATCCATATGCAAATGAAGGTGAAATTGATTTTATGCTTTCAGTTGCAGATGTTTCTTATCAGCAATTTAAAAATGGTGTAAAACCAGGTGGAATCATTGTTGTTGATCCAAACCTAGTAACACCAACTGATGAAGATAGAAAAAAATGGACTATTTATGAAATTCCGATTATTACAATTGCAAAAGAAGAGGTTGGTAATGTAATTACTCAATCTGTTGTTGCTCTTGCAATTACAAATACAATGACAAACGTACTTCCGGAGGAGTCTTTAATCGAGACTATGCTTTCTAAAGTACCACCTAAAGTTCATGCAGCAAACAGAAAAGCGTATGAGCTTGGTAAAAAATATGCTTTAGAAGCGATGGGTAAATAAATATCTTTCTTTTTTAAAGTGGCAACTCTCGAAAGAGGGTTGCTTTTTTTATACTCAGGAACTAATATTAATTAGTATCTAATACTATAAAATATTAGACCTTTATACTTTCCCAAAAGAAATCTACATGTTTTTCAAATTGAGTTGTTAAATGGTTCACTGGTTTTGTATCAAACTTTAAAACAGTTACTTGCAGTCTAATGTAGAAGAGGGTGCTTATAAATTCATAAGCAATCATCATAGGATCTGAAGATCGAATAAGATTGTTTTGCATCATCACAAAGAATCCTTCTGATAATACTTTTATATTTGCATCATGAAATTGACTCATAAACTGCTCTCTAAGCTCTTGATTTTGCATCAGCTCTATCATAAGTAACCTAAACATACTTTCGCTTGATTTATCAAAAGTAAGCATCTTATAGTGCATAGTAAATTTTTGTAAAAATGGTTTTCCTCTAAGTGCTAATTCTTGAATTTCATCATGTGAAAAATGGAAAGGGGAGCTAAAGATCTCCTGTGCAATATCTAGGAAAATCTCCTCTTTATTTTTAAAATGATTATATAAAGCACTCTCTCTAATACCAACTTCAGCAGCAATTTTTCTTACACTTGTTCCTTTGTAGCCATATTGAGAGAAGAGGGTAGAAGCAACTTTTCTTATTTTTGTTTTCGTAGGACTTTCCGTTTTGATATCCCTATTTTCAGGCATTTAATCTCCTTTTATTAACACTTGTTCATATTTAAATCTATCTATAAGAACAAGTGTTCTTTTATTATTTTTCTATTAAGAACACTTGTTCATATTATAGCTTAGTATAGTTAACAAGTGTTCATTTTATATCTCTGTGTTTTTTCTGTATAATACTGTTTCAGATACGAGAGATAGTTACTTGCGTGTTAAAGCAAGAGGAAAGTCCGAGCTGCTGTAAGACAATGTTCCATTTAACGAATGGCCGTAGTGATACGAGGGAAAGTGCAACAGAAACTAGACCGCTACTTTTTGTCCGTAACTTGAATAAAGTAGTAAGGGTGAAACGGTGGTGTAAGAGACCACCAGTCTTTATGGCAACATAGAGAGCTTGTAAACCCAACATGGCAGCAAGAAGCAGATGGTTAGCGTCTTACAATGCTATTGCTTCGCTGGAGGCATATTGTAAAATATGCAGTAGATTAATGCTATCAAAACAAAACTCGGCTTATCTCGTATCTGTTAAAATCACAGAATAGTCCTTTTCTTAATTTATATTTAGGTTTTAGAAAGTAAAATATTTTTTTAAGAGAATTTACATTATGTTAACCAAAGTTTATTTTGTATGAAAGGTGAAAAAAACAGCTCTATATTTTTGATATAAGGTGCTTAAAAAAAATTGCTAATGTAAAACTATACATAAAGGTATAAAAGTCCATATTTCAAAAATATAGATCAAATGGAGAAAAAAATGGATAATCAAGAAAGAAAACAGCAATTAATTGAAGATATACAAAATTTACTCAACACTTATAAAGGTGTAAGCCCTACTTCTATCAATCCGGCTCTTTTGGAATTTATGGATGAAGATACACTTGTAAATATAATCGATTCTTTGCTACAACAAAAAGATGATGTTCAAAAAGTTGATGTTGATTGGTTAAATCAATTTAAAAGTGAAAAATAATTACTTGTTAAAAAAAAACAGCTGTTCGAATATGTGAATATTATTTACTATTTTATGATATAGTTCACAAATAAGAATATAAATATATACACAAAGGATATTTTATGAGTAATATGGATTTAATTCAATTAACGGAACAAACGAAAAAACTGACAGCTATGGTTGTTGAAGATGAAAAAGTTACAAATGAGCTTTTAAGTTCAACATTTAAAAACTTTTTTTCTAATGTTGACTCTTGTTTTGATGGAGAGAGTGCATTGAAAATTTATGAAGAGAAAAAACCAGATGTTGTTTTTGTTGACATTATTATGGAAGGTATGGATGGTATTGAGCTTTCTCGTAAAATTCGCCAAATCAATCCTAATCAAATCATTATTGTTATCTCTGCAAGTAATGATATTGAAAAAATCTCTGAATCTATTGAGGTTGGTGTTAACAGCTTTATCCAAAAACCTATTGATACGAAAAAAATCATCGAGCTTTTAGGTAATGTTGTTTCAATGGTTGCTAAAAAGAAAAAAATTGAAACAAAAACATTCTCTATCTCTTTACCATTAGATCTTTATGAGACAGTAAATGACAATGCAAAAGCTGAGTCTATCTCTAAAAATGCAGTCATTATTCGTGCATTAAGAAATTTTTATAGCCAAAACTAACTTCTATATAGATTTTATCTTTTTTTAAGGGTGAAATCTATATAATTCCGTCACAACAAAACAAAGTTGTTCTTCAAATCAAAAGTGGCCCCTTCGTCTAGCGGTTAGGATCCATGGTTTTCATCCATGTTACAGGAGTTCGAGTCTCCTAGGGGTCACCACTTTTAAAAAATCCTCCAAAAATTTTATTTATAAAAACAACAATTAAAAATTAATTATATTTATGATAAAATCGCGAAAAATTATTTTTAGGAAATTGAATGTTAAGATTTGCTCCAAGCCCTACTGGTGATATCTCTCTTGAAGATTTACGTATCGCTCTTTTAAACTATCTTGCAGCTAAACAACATAACGAAGATATCATAGTACGTATTGAAGATATACAAAAAGAGAAAAATGTTGAAGGTAAAGATCAAGAGATTTTAGATATTTTGGCTCTTTTTGGTATTGAATACTCTCATGTAGTTTATCAGAGTCAAAATGTACGTTTTCACTCTGCAATGGCACTTGATCTACTCCATAGAAAAAAAGCGTTTAGTTGTTTTTGTTCTGATGAATGGTTAGATAAAAAACGTCAAGAAGCTAAAGATGCCAATACAACATACCATTATGATGATGCTTGTCGCAACTTACCTCCTGAACTTGTGATAGACAATACAGCTCCTTTTAGTGTTCGAATAGTTCGTCCAGAAAAACCGATAGTGATTGATGATACGATAAAAGGTGATATTGTTTTTCAACCTGATACAGTTGATAGCTTTGTTATAATGAATAGAGACAAAACACCAACAGCAACTTTTGCATCTGCAGTTGATGATATGTTAAGTGATATCTCCTTTATTATTCGTAGTGATAAACATTTGGATCAAACACCAAAACAGGAGCATATTCGCAAGCAACTAGGATACGATAAAACGATACGCTATGCACATATCCCCTCTTTTGCAAATGATGTGAGTGTTACATCACTTTTAGAACAAGGTTATCTTCCTGAAGCAATTTCAAATTATTTAATATCAATTGGAAATAACGTGCCTCAGAAGATATTTACTCTCAATGAAGCTAAAGAATGGTTTCAAATAGATATGCTTACAAACTCCCCTATTCACTTTGATATTGATATACTTAATACAATCAATAAAGAGCATTTAAAGCTGATGGATGCCAAAGAACTTTCCCGTTATGTAGGATTTGCTGATGCTGAAATAGGTGAGCTAGCTCGTTTATATGTAGATGAAATATGCACCACAAAAGAGTTAAAGAAGCAAATAGCACCTATTTTTGAATCTCGTGATATTCCTGAGGATTATAAAGAAGCAACATCCAAAATCATTGCAGCACTTCAAAATGCACCCCATTTTGAAGAGTACAGTGCTTTTGAAGAGTATATCATGCAAAAAACAGACCTCAGCAAAGAAAACTTTTTGCAACCATTACGTATACTCTTAACAAACAGAGTTGATGGTCCAGATATTGAGAAAATATATAAATATCTTAAAAACTATATAAGGGAGATTATAAAATGATAGTAGATATTATTCAAGGGATTGGTGGGATTTTTATCTCACTTATAAATGTATATATATGGGTGATTATTATCGCTGCACTACTTAGCTTTGTCAATCCTGATCCGTTTAATCCGATAGTTCAGTTTTTATACCGTGTTACAAATCCAGCGTACGATTTTGTAAGACGTTATATAAAAAGAACCGATTTTAATGGGCTTGATTTTGCACCGCTTATTATCATCATCGGTTTACAAGTTTTAATCGTTATTTTAAGCTCTATCCTCTATAGACTCTAACAACTCATACCCGCATAGGGTGTGAGACTTACTTATCTTTTTCAAATTTTAATATATCTGAATTGAACTGTTTGTTTTTGAGTTTGAAATGAAGTTTATCGCCCTGCTTTGGAAACTCTACTAGATAGTATTGACTCCATGGTGCATCAAAAGAGATAAGTTTCGTAAATTGATTATTTGCATCTAGTTTGGTTATGCGTGATGCTGGCTTCTTGTTAAGTAAAAAAGTAAGTTTTGGGTCTTTATCTTTTGTATAGAGATAGAGATAAAAATATTCGTGATTATTATACTCTTTTGGAAGCACTTCATTAAGATACACAACATTGACAACACCATCAATACTGTTTTTATATTTTATTTTTGAACTTTGAATAGAGTTTTCTGCAAGTTTTTGATGTTGGGTGATTGAAAACCTGTCAAATGCTGTATCTCTGGAACATGCAATAAAGACAAAAGGTATTAAAAGAAGAAAAGAAAGTGGTTTCATCAGTTTTAGCCTAAAATTTTTCTCAAATTATATCTTATTAATCTCTTCTTTTGTATAATCACTCAAATTTTTATAAATGAGTCAGAGTGAAAAAAAGAATAGCTGTTGCATTTACAGGACCGTCTAACAGTGGTAAAACCACATTAATTTTAAAAGTAGCACGCAAACTTATCCATGAGTATAATATGGAAGTTGCTATCATCAAACATGATCCAAAAGACAAAGCACGTTTTGATGTTGAGGGAAAAGATAGTTATAAGTTTAGTGATACAGGAGCAGAGGTGATTGTAACCTCCCCTCATCGTACAACCTACTTCTCACAACGCAAATCGGATCTTGATGATATGATACGCCTTTTTGATAGATTTGATGTGCTTTTGGTTGAAGGATTGAAAAATCTCCCTCTTCCCCGCATCAGCATATTTAGAGATCATATTGATGAGGATTATTTTCCTTATATGGATGCTTTGGCTATCGACAAAAGCATTGATATTAACGAATATGATGTTCCCAAAAAAGTTGCTATGCTCAACCTCAATGCAACACAGGAAGTGATAGAATGGATTTTACAAAACGGAAAGGAAGTATAAATAATGGATGCAATATTTAATGCAATACAAATAAGTGCAAAACGGATTAAAAAAGCTATAGATGTTAAAGATATAGGGTACTCTCAACAGGAAAACTCTTCTGGTGAAACACAACTTGAGCTTGATATTCAGTGTGATATGATCATAGAAGAGGAGCTTTCAAAAATAGACTCTGTTCATACTGTTTCTTCAGAGGAGAAAGAACACGCAGTAAAGCTTCATGAAGATGGGAAATATTTTATCTCTTATGACCCGCTAGATGGTTCTTCTCTTGTAGATGTTAATTTAAGTGTGGGGTCTATCTTTGGAATCTATAAGGGTGATTTTGGTTCACAAAACCTTGTAGCTGCGTGTTATGTTGTGTATGGTCCAAGAGTTGAGATGGTATTTGCACATAACAAAGTAAAACTTTATCTGCTTCAAGCTGGAGATTTTGAATTTGTCAAAGAGATTCGTTTAGGTGAAAAAGGTAAACTGATGGCACCAGGCGGAACGCAGCAAAACTGGGAAAAATATCATAAAGCAATGATAGATGGTTTCTTCGCTGAGGGGTATAGACTTCGCTACTCTGGTGGTATGGTTCCAGATCTACATCAGATTTTACTCAAAGGGGGCGGACTTTTCAGCTACCCTGCTACAAGTGATAAACCAGAGGGGAAACTTCGCCGTTTGTTTGAAGTGTTCCCTTTTGCTTTTGTTTATGAAAAAGCTGGTGGGGAAGCGATTGACGGTAAACAAAGAGTGCTTGATTTGGGTCATGCAAATCTTCACGATACATCGCCATGTTTTTTCGGTTCACATTATGAAGTACAAAGAGTAAAAGAGGTTTACTCTAATAATGCCTAACGAAGAGCATCATAAAGAAAAAGACAAGTTTGAACTCCATCTTGATGAGATGATACTCAAAGTTCAATCTTGTCAAAATGATAAAAACTTTGCCTCATGCAGTGCGTGTGATCAGTTTTTAAGTTGTACACTCAGAGCCGAATATATTCAAGCGGTTTATAACTCAATGAGTAAGGGTGATACGGGCGGATTTGAGTTTTAGTTTCACCCTATTAAAAGATTACATAAGATAAAATACCATCAATACATTTCACAGGATTTAAAATTGAGTAAATATATAACAACACCTATATACTATGTAAACGGAGAGGCTCATATCGGGCACGCATATACTACATTTATAGCAGATACTTTTGCACGTTATCATCGTCTTAAAGGGGAAGATACTTTTTTCCTTACAGGAACAGATGAACATGGACAAAAAATAGAAGAATCAGCACAAAAACACAATAAACCAACACAAGAGTTTGCTGATGAGATTAGTGCTACATTTAAAAATCTTTGGGATGAGTTTGGTATCAGTTACGACAAGTTTATTCGTACAACTGATGAAGAACACAAACGTGGTGTGCAAAAAGCGTTTGAGGTGATGTACAATAAAGGTGATATCTATAAAGATTTTTATGAAGGGCACTACTGTGTCAGTTGTGAAACTTTTTTCCCAGAAACACAGCTTGTAGATGGTGAGTTTTGTCCTGACTGTGGTCGAACAACAAGTGTTGTAAAAGAGGAAAGTTACTTTTTTAAACTCTCAAACTATGAAGAGAAACTTTTACAATACTATGAGGAGCATCCTGAGTTTATTATGCCCAAGTCTCGTGCAAATGAGGTGATAAACTTTGTAAAAGGTGGACTTCGTGATCTATCAGTCACTCGTACCTCTTTTACATGGGGTGTAAAGATGCCTGAGAGTATCCATGACGACAAACATGTTATGTATGTATGGCTCGATGCCCTTTTAAACTATGTAACAGCTCTTGGGTATGGTGGTGATGAAGCAAAAATGAACTACTGGCCTGCAGATGTTCATTTTGTAGGAAAAGATATTTTACGTTTTCATGCTATTTACTGGCCTGCATTTTTAATGAGTCTCGACCTGCCACTTCCTAAACATATTGGTGCGCATGGTTGGTGGACACGTGATGGTGAAAAAATGTCAAAATCCAAAGGAAATGTTGTGCACCCTAAAGAGGTAGCTGATGCGTATGGTGTTGAAAATTTACGCTACTTTATGCTTCGTGAAGTGCCATTTGGTCAAGATGGTGACTTCTCTCAACGCGCTTTTATCGACAGAATCAACTCTGAGCTCTCAAACGACTTGGGTAATCTTTTAAACCGTATCATTGGAATGAGTGGTAAATACAGCAATTTTGTTATAGATAGTAAAGATGTTACAAAGTACCATGCAAAAGAGTTGCGTGCTATGGATGAGATTCTTGATTCTCTTGACACATATATCCAAAAACTCCAACCACATAGATATCTTGAAGAGTTGTGGAGAGTTTTTGCTATAGGCAATGGTGTTATTCAAGAGTATGAACCATGGGTAAAGATGAAAAATAACCAAGAGGATGAAGCGCTTGCCACTGTTGCTCTTGTAGCAAATGTTTTAGCTCGTGCTGCAATTATGTTGCATCCTGTTATGCCAGAGACGACAAAAATCATAGCAGATGCACTCTCTTTTGAAATCAACACGCAGAGTTTTAAAAAACTTGTTCAAGAAAAAGCACTCTTAGATACTTTTACGATTAAAAAAGTACCGCCACTTTTTCCTCGTATCGATGAGCCACTTATGGAAGAAGCACCAAAAGCAGAACCAAACCCTCCTAAAAAAGAGGAGAAAAAAGTGCAAAAAGAATCCACAAAAGAGCAAGACAATCTCATAGAGATAGGTCAGTTTTTTGAAACATCACTCAAAGTGGGTACTGTTGTAGAAGCAGAGGAAGTTCCAAAGTCAAAAAAACTTCTCAAACTTCAAGTAGATTTAGGTGAGGAAAAACCTCGTCAGGTTGTTGCAGGCATCAAAGAGTTTTACTCCCCTGCTGATCTTCTTAACACGCAAGTGTGTGTTGTCGCAAACTTGAAACCTGCAAAGCTTATGGGTATGATAAGTGAAGGGATGCTTTTAGCTGCAAAAGATGAAGATGGTCTTTGCTTAGTCAGACCAGAAAAACCTAAAAAGGCAGGCACACCTATTGGATGAGACTTGAAAATGTTGTAGCCCTTACACATGGGGAGCTTGTAAACTCCCCGTTTGTTCATACTTTTACCAACATCGTTTTTGATGCAAGACATGTAAAAAGGGGTGATCTTTTTATCGCTTTTGATGAACAAAGTATTGAAGATGCCATTAGTAATGGTGCTTACGGTATTGTTTTTGATAAACCTACTCAAATTAGTGACAGTGAGATAGCATGGATAAAAGTAAAAAATCTCGAAGATGCCCTCACCCGCCTTCTTCGATTTCAACTCATTGACAAAGAGATTACTGTTTTTGAAGCGGATGAGATTGTACTTGAGTTGGCACTTCAAATTATTACAGATACAACATTCATTCCCATTACAGGTGATATAAAAACAGTTTTTCAAACTTTATCTCATGTAGAGGATGGAATAAATATTCTTTTTTGTCCACAAACAACCAATGTGGATATTTTTACCCATACACAACCTCTTCCTAACAATGAACACAAGAAAATAGAGATTATAGAACAGACACTGTTTGAAACCTCTTTTATCTATGATAATATTTTTTATGAGAGACAGCTTTTAAGTCCATTTTTTATACCCTACTTAGAACAGCTTTTATACCTTTTTACAACACGCAACATACCGTTTCGTTTGAAAAAATTTACCCCTATGAAACATTTTGAAGCTGTTTTTGTCAACAAAAGGTTTGAGATAAAAGAGTTTGGCACAAGTGATATGGTGCTTATTTTTGAAAAAAACAGCGATTTAATAGAAAAAGAGATATATTTTTTACAACAACAGGCATCATGGGCAAAAATACTCTACATTCTACCAGAAACAACACGCAACACTTTAAGTATAACACTCATAGATCAAAAAAATCTTCTCTTTTACAAACAAGAGCATGAGATTAAAAAGATTTTACAGTCTCAAACATTTCATTTTGCTTTGGTTGTGGGTGTGGATAGTTCATTTTTAGAAACACCGTTTATACCAAAACAACAGATGTCACTGTTTGATTTTTAAAAGGAAACTTTATGGATAGAAGAACATTTCTTACAACTGCAACAACAACTTCAGCAGTCTTGGCTCTTGGAGGATGTAATGAAAACAACCGTCAGGCGATAGACTACTCAAAACACCCTAAACATAACAGTGATACAAAACGGGTTTATCTCAATAAAAATAAAAAGACAGTAATTAAACTTGCAACAAGCTGGCCTGCACACTTTCCCATCATGGGAACAGGTGTTGAAAAATTTGCTCAAAGACTTAAAGATATCAGTGGTGGTTCTTTAGAGATAAAACTCTACCCAAAAAATGTTCTAGTCCCTGCTCTTGCTGTTTTTGATGCTGCAAGTGCTGGTCAAATTGACGCTTTTCACTCAGGTCCATACTACTGGAAAGGGAAAAATTCCGCTTTTTCACTCTACAGTGGTATCCCTTTTGGTTTTACAGCCGAAGAGGTAAATTCATGGATGCTTTTTGGTGGTGGGCTAGAGTTGTGGCGAGAACAGTATGCCAAATACAACCTCTACCCTCTTTTGGGTGGTAATACCAACATACAAATGGGTGGATGGTTTAGAAAACCTATCAATTCACTTGCAGATATGCATGGTCTAAAAATGCGTATTCCAGGACTTGGTGGTGAGGTGTTTTCAAAAATGGGTGTCAATCCTGTACTCCTTCCTGCTGGAGAGATATACACCTCTTTGGAGCGTGGGGTTATTGATGCAACAGAATGGGTTGGTCCTGCCCTTGACATTAAGATGGGATTTTACAAAGTAGCACCCTATTACTACTCAGGATGGCATGAACCAGGAAGTGTTTTAGAGCTTACTTTTAACAAACATTCATGGGAAAAACTCCCTTTTGAACATCAATCGATGATAGAAGTAGCAAGCAGTGAGATGAATGCAAACATGACCTATGAGTTTCATGCTAAAAATATTCAAGCACTTCAAAAGCTCAAATCTCTTGATGTCAAACTTTTAGAATTTCCAGATGAAGTGACACAAGCTGGGAAAAAAGCACTTGCTCAGGTTATAGAAGAGTTAAGTAGTAAAAACAAAGATTTTGAGATAGTGTATGCTTCCATAAACAAACATTTGCAACTTTCAAAAGAGTGGAGTGATGCAAGTCTTGGATATTTTTTAAATATTCGATAAGTTCATTGTTATTGGTTCGGTATTACTTTAGTTGTAGTATGATTGCGAAAAAATAGAGTGAGGTTTCTTTTTGCGTTTTATACCTTTTATTTTCTTTAGTATATCATCCCTTTTTGCAGCTGTTAGTGGTACAGTTGTTGATAACAACACTACACAACCTATACAACACGCAAGTGTATGTGATTCATATCAATGTGTTAAAACTAATAAAAATGGTACTTTTTCTTTAAATTCCAAAGAGCATACTATCCATATCAAAGCTTTAGGATACAGACCTTATAGTTTTGATACACATCACAACACGCAACTCCATAAACTCACTCCAATTACAGTAAAAGCACTCTATTTAACCTTTTGGGGTGCAAGTAATAATTCAAAGACACTCAAAAATATTTTACAACTTCTTGATGAAACAGAAGCAAATGCGGTTGTTGTTGATGTCAAAAATGAATACGGTTCTACACAGTTTTTAACAGGTTTTGAACAAGCAAACAGTTATGGTGCCCATAAACAACGAACAAACCGTAATATCCAAAAGTTTATACGCACTATGAAAGAGAGAAATATCTATACCATAGCTCGTATAGTAACTTTTAAAGATGAGATTCAAGCTTCACATAACTATGAGTATGCCATTAAAAAAAATGATGCCAACAAAACTATTTGGCGTAACCATGACAATATGGCATGGGTCGATCCTTTTGACAAACGCTCTCATGATTATGCCATCAGTATAGCTGAAGAAGCTGCCAAAGTGGGTTATGATGAGATAAACTTTGATTATATTCGTTTTCCAGCTAAAGCAGACTTGGTTTATTCTCAATCAAACACGCAACAAAACCGTATCAAAGCGATAGAGAATTTTTTAGATGAAGCACAAAAAAGACTGCGTAAATATGGTGTATTTATATCTGTAGATACCTATGGAAACATCTGTTGGGCTGATGATGACAACGGTATAGGGCAAACTGTAGAATCTCTTTCAAAACACGCAGACTATTTGGCACCGATGTTATATCCTTCAGGGTTTTCCAAAGGTTCTTTTTATTTTAAATACCCTGCACAGAAACCTTATGAAGTTGTTTTTCGCAGTATAAAACATATTCAGCCACGAGTCCCCTCTTCTCATGTACGCCCATGGTTGCAATATTTTCGTGACTATAAACATAAAAAGTTAGAGTATAAACGTCAAGAGATACAAGCTCAGATCAAAGCAACAGAAGATGTTGGAGCAAATGGATGGATGTTGTGGTCACCTTCGAGTAAATACCATAAAGAGTATCTACAGAAGTAAGAGTTGCGTGTTGTGAAGCTCTTTACGTAGATGATAAGCGTCAGGCAAGTAAAGAGCAACAAGAGCGTGAAACTGTTTTGAATGGTTCATATGTACCAAGTGTGCCAATTCATGGACTACTACATAATCTATTAGCTCTTTTTTCACCTTGATGAGTTGCGTGTTAAAAGTTAGTACTCTTTTAGTATTACAACTTCCCCATCTTCGTTTCATTTTCCTATATTTTATTTCATTGTATTGAAGTTGCATTTTCTGTGCAAAATACACAACCCTTTGTGTAATATACTCTTTGGCAACTGTTTTGTAAAAATGGTTATAACACGCAACTATCTTTTCATCTTGCGTGTTGGGTGGAAGTTTGTGTAGTTGTCTTTGTAATAGCTCTACAGAGGGGTGAGAGATAGAAACTATCTCACCAAAGAGTAAAACTTCCTTTTGTAAAACAATAGAGATTTGCGTGTTTTGTTCTAGTTTTTGAAGATGTTTTCGTATCCAAAGTTCTTTTTTTTCTAAAAGTTCATATGTAAAATGTTGTGATTTATAAGGTGTCTTTATCACAACTTTTCCCTCTGGCAGTATCTGGATATAAGAGTGTTTGAGATGGGGTTTGTGAAAAACATCCACCTCTAAATTTTTATAAGAGATACTATACATAAACGATAGGATCCCTCTCCCCTGCAAGTGCAAAACCATTCAATCGTAAACGACAACTGTCACACACACCACACGCTTTGTCTTCGTTTTTATAGCAGCTCCATGTGAGTTCAAGAGGAACACGCAACGCTAGTGCTTCTTTGACAATTTGTGATTTTTTTAGATGGACCAAAGGCATCTTTATCTCTATGTTTGTTTCCTCTTTGGTTCCAAGATTGATGGCATTTTGCATCGCTTGAATGTAGCTTTCACGACAATCAGGATACCCACTGCTGTCCTCTTCCACAACACCAATGCTGATAACACTTGCACCCTCTTTTTCTGCGATAGCCGCAGCCATTGACAAAAAGATACCGTTTCTAAAAGGTACATAGGTAACAGGAACGCCCTCCTCTATACCACCAGTTGGCACATCAATAGATTTATCCGTTAATGCTGATGCTCCAAGTTGTGCAAAGAAATCCAAATCTAGTACATATTTGGCACTTACATCCAAAGCTTCACAAATGGATTCAAAACAGCTAAGTTCTTTTGTCTGTGTACGTTGGTCATAATTAAAATGCACTGCTATGATTTCATATCCCTCATATTTCATCATATAAGCACTTAATGTAGAATCCATCCCACCACTCATAATACATACCGCTTTTTTTGTTTGATCTGTTGTTTTCATAAAACGATTTTAACATATAATCTATTTTTTTAACATTGTTTAAATAAAACTTATTCTACAATAAAGTAATAAGAAAAAGGAGGTACTTGAGTTATGGAAGTATCATCAACAAATATGCAAGCTGCCATCGAAACAACTGTTATGAAAAAAGCGATGGATTCTCAACAACAACAAATGACAATGCTTTTAGAAAATAATCAAAAACAGATGCAACAAATGCAACAGCAACAAAAAGATCAACAAAATATTGCTCAAAAAACTGGACTGGGGATGAATCTCAATATAATGGCATAAAAAGCCATTTTCCCCTCCCTTTTTTATATCTTTGAAACTCTTTATAAGCCCCTCTTTGCTACAATTTCATTTATGATTGATATAGATAACAGAACTTCACTTGAAGTCAATGAAACGTTACTCCACACAATAGCCTTGGCATTAACAGACAAAGATATTGAACTCATTATAACAACCAATGAAGAGATTCAAACAATTAACAATGAGTATAGAGGCAAAAACACCCCCACTGATGTTTTGAGTTTCCCTTATGAAGCGATGCCTATGGCACCTCTTGGCAGTATTGTTATCTCAGAAGATTTTGTAAAACAAAAAGCACAAGAGCTGGAACATACCAATGATGATGAGTTTATGCTCTTGTTTATTCATGGGCTTTTGCATCTTTTAGGGTATGACCATGAGGTAGATGATGGTGAGATGAGAGCAAAAGAGGAAGAACTCATAGAAAAATTCCAACTTCCAAAAAGTTTAATAGTTCGTACACAAGGAGAATAGATTTGGATTATATTATATTTTTAGTGGCTATGGCCGCGCTTATTTATGGTGCTGATTTTATTATTAAAGAGTCAGAACGTATAGCACTTCATTATGATATTTCACATTTTGTTATAGGTGCAACACTTGTTGCTTTTGGTACAAGCTTACCAGAGATGGCAGCTTCTATGATGGCATCATACCATGGAAAAAGTGATATGGCAGTAGCCAATGTTGTAGGGAGTGTTGTTTTTAACATCTCTTTAGTGCTTGGTATCGTCTTTATGATGGCAAAGTCTATGATGCCAGATCGTGATCTGTTTTCCCTTGACAGTGCGTGGGTTGTGATTCCCCCTGCTATCTTTTATGTGATGATCCAAGATGGTGAGATCGGTCGCTTTGATGGTATGCTTTTTTTACTGATGATGGTATCTTATCTGATGTTTTTATTTACAAGTTCCAAAGAGGATCTTGAGGGTGAAATAGATGAAGATTTGGCCAAAGAGAAGTTTGCATGGGGAAAAAGTATAGGATTGTTAGGGATAGGATTTTTGCTTACCATTGGTGGTGCAAACTATGTTGTAGAGAGTGCGACACATATTGCACGTGCTTTGGAGGTGAGTGAGTGGATTATAGGACTCTTCTTAATCTCTCTAGGTACATCACTTCCTGAGCTTGTAGTCTCCTTAGTAGCTGTTAAAAAAGGCAATGCTGAGATGAGTATAGGAAACATAATAGGCTCTAATGTTGCTAACTTCTCCATGGTTTTAGGTGGTTCGGCACTTATCAATCCACTCACAGTCAATCTTGAAGCAACAAGTTATGACATTATGATACTCTCTGTCGCATCACTAGCCCTTTTATTTATTTTGGCAAACAAACTCTACAACAAAGCAGGTGGTATTTTTCTTCTTACCATTTTAGCACTTTTTATACAACACTCTTTTTAAACACTACTTTTTTATATAACCAAGCTCCAAGAGCTTGTTATATATATCTGAAACAATCCCACCAGCTGCGTGCCCACCATGCCCACCATGTTCTACCAATACTGTTACAATAAATTGAGGTTTTTTGTATGGTCCATACGTTGTTATCCATGCATGTGAGCGTTTATAGTAGGAGAGCTCGTGCTCTAGTTTTCTCTTTTTGATATCTTGCTTAATCCCAATAACCTGTGCAGTACCAGTCTTACCAGCTAGTTTGACTTTAGAGTGCAGGTAGTGTGTTGCTGTTCCTTTTGGATGATTACACACCTGATACATAGCTCGCTGAATAATAGGGAGTTTCTTCTTCTCTTTTTGGGTAAGAACATCTTTAAGATGTGCTTTATAAGGCTTATCACCTATAGATTTTGCCAAGTGAGGGGTTGGAAGCTTTCCTGTTGCCATAAGAGCGGTTTGTTGTGCTATTTGTAAAGGGGTAACTAGAAAATCCCCCTGTCCTATCGACATATTGACCGTTTCACCAATATTCCAAATTTTGCCATATTTTTGCATCTTCCACATACGAGACGGCACAACACCTATAAATTCATTTGGCAGATCAACGCCTGTTTTTTTCCCATATCCGTACCGTTTAAGCCCTTCACTCATCTTTTGGTTTCCTAAAACAAGTGAACCTTTATAAAAAAAGTCATCACAACTCTCTCGTATAGCTTTAATGATGTCTGTACGACCATGACCCTTTTTCTTCCAACATCGAAACACACGACCACTTAAAGGAAGATGTGATTTACAATCAACACTCCAGTTTTGGTTTAAATCGGTTGTGATATACAAAAGTCCAAGGGATGGTTTGATGGTTGAACCTGGTGGGTAAAGACCATGTGTCATCTTATTTGTAAAGGGATGATCCAAACTTGATGCAAGTTCGTTATACATCTTATAACTCATACCTGAAACAAAAATATTTAAGTCATAGTTTGGAAAACTCCCTGCTGCCAAAATGGATCCATTGACATCCATAACAATGACAACCCCCACTTTACCCGCAAAAAGTTTACTTATATATTGTTGGAGTTCTATGTCAAGTGAAAGAGCAAGTTTTCTGTCCTCATCTGCACTTGTATAGGAGAGCTCTTTTATCTCCTGATTGCTGGCATTTACTTTAATGGTTCGCTCACCAGGGGTACCTTGAAGATAAGAGTTGTAATACTTCTCAATTCCTGTCTTTCCTGTATAACCTATAAGCTCGATAAGCGGGTCATTTTTAATATCATTTTGATTCGCACGTGCCACATAGCCTATCATATGTGCTGCAATGTTCTTGTAAGGATAGTAACGTTTTGGTGCTGATGTTATTTTAATATTTTTACGCAAATTTAAAATGGAATATACAGGCATCATCTCTTTATAGGGGATAAAAGGAACAACATCTATAAAGTTATGGTTATACAAAGAGTCTTTTTTCTTGTAGTTTCTAATTATCTTTTCTTTGTTAAGAGAGGGAAAGTACTCGACTAAAAGGTCTACCTCTTCATTAAACTCTTTTATATGTTTTTTAGAACGAAGATGGGGAGCGAGTTGGATTTTAAACCCTAGCTTGTTGATGGCAATGGGTTTGTTGTTTCTATCAACTATCTCACCTCTAACAGGTGCAATCTTTTCATGTTTAATGGTATTGTTAAGTGAGAGTTTTGTATAGTAGCTGTTTGATTGAACAGCTAATGAAAACACTCTTACAATAAGTGCCAACCATATCGAAATAAATATAAAAAGTATAAATTTAATCTTTAAACTGCTCATAAGAGACTCACTAGAAAAAACTCTATTACTATATAGTAAATTATATAGTAATTTATCTCAGGTGTATCTTGCATAAATATATTTGCCATAAGTGTCAAAAACAAAAAATATCCTACATATGCCAAAACAACATAGGATATCTTTATACACGAACTACATGAAAAACTTTGTGTGATTTTTGGCATAATGAATTTGTAAAGTATGTAAAAATAGATAACCGAGCTAAAAAGCATATAGCCAAAGTTTGCTTCAAAAACCACCAAACAAAAAGTGATAAGTAAGACAGAAACTGTATCTCCTCTATCAAGTGCTTTAGAAAAGAGCACATACAGCACTGCAAGCATCGGGGGTAAAAAAAGGTAAATAGTACTCAGTGAACTATAAAGTACAAAAAGTACAATATAGACAAAGGGTACTATAGGTTTTTGATGAGAGATACTTCGTTGCATACTGGAAAATGTTTACATTTGATACAATCAGCCCAGATCTTATGTTCTGGGAGTGACTCTTTTGGAATCTCTACAAAACCAAGGCGCTCAAAAAATGATTGTTTATAAGTTAAACTAAGTACTCTTTGTAAACCAAGCTCTTTTGCTTCATCTAAAGCTTTGTAGATAAGCCCTTCACCTATCTTTTTTCCTCTAAATCCCTCTTTAACGATTAAGGAGCGAATCTCTGCCAAATAGGCAGTATGGATATGTAAAGCAGTAAATCCTACAAGTTCACCATCGATAAAAGCAAGCATATAAGAGCGGATATTGGTAGCTATTTCATCTTCACTTCGCTCTAAAATGACACCACTTTGCACTTCAGGGAGTACAAGCTCTCTCATCTTTGTTATATCTGAAAGCTTTGCTTTAAGATACTCAACTTTCATGAGCATCCTCTTTTAAAATGTCATAAATCACTTGAATAATCTTTTTTGTACCACGTTTTTTTGCACTTGAAACCATAAGAGCATTTGGAAACTCACGTCTAAGAGCACTTTGTTCTTTTTGGTTGAGCTTATCTATTTTAGTAAAAATTTGTAAAATATATTGGTCTGCTTGTGCATTGGCAAACAAAAACTCACTCACCTGCGTGTCTATCTCCAGATGGGGATGGCGACAATCTATGAGATGGATAAAAATCTTTATCTGTTCACGTTGTGATATATAATCTGTAAGATTTTTCTCCCAGTCATGCTTTTGAGATTTAGAAACCTTTGCATATCCAAAACCAGGTAAGTCAACAAATTTTGCTATAAGCTTTTCATTTGTATCTCTATCTAAAAAGGTAACATCAAAGTAGTTGATAAGCTTTGTTTTTCCAGGTGTGGAGGAAACCTTTGCCAAACCTTTATGGTTTGTAAGCGCATTTAACAAAGAGCTTTTTCCAACATTGGAACGTGCCATAAACACCACTTCATTGTGCTCTTGCGATTCAGGTGCTGCATCTACTTTTGGTGCGGAAGTGATAAACTTTGCATCTACTATTTCAACCATTATTTAGTTTCCTTTTGAGTCTTTTTATCTTCAGGTATATCAAAAATCATAATAACAGGTTCAGTTTTCACCCCTTTAGCATAGGCCTTTCCACTATTAAGTTTTAAAATTACTTCATCACCCAAAATCTCTTTTTTTTCATTAAGTTGTTGGAGATGAACATTTTCAAAAAACTGATACTCTTTTTTGTTTGGCATATAGATCACTTTATTTGCCACACCTTTGTATTGTACACCCTCTTTAGTTTTTATAATAAATGAAACATCACCTTTAGCGATAAACTTTGTCGGTTTGTTGTTCTTGTTAGTAAAGATTATAACCTCTGAAGCATTAAGTTCATCAGTAGCTTTAATAATATTAACATGACCTTTAAAGATTGAAACACCTTTATTTTGATCTGCACTAAATTTGTCAGCTTTTATCCTTAGCTCTTCTGCTTGTAAAACAAGAACAAAAAGTGATGCTAAAAAAATAAAATATTTCATATAATTTTCCTATTGTATAGTGTATTTTGCTTGAACATTTTTAGAAAAAACTCTATTGAGCAGTGCATTGTATTTAATGTATGTGCCTTGAATATAGCCATAGTCCAAACTAATGGTATAGTTTGTGTCACTTACAACAATAGATGTCTTTGTATTGTATGTTGCTTTTTGAGTTTGAAAAATAAAACGGTTTTTATTTAAACTTGTATAGGTAACATTATTATTTAAGTAAATTGTATGCTCTTTGTCTTTAAAAACACCATTGTCTGCTACCAAATTTGCTCTGTATTTTGGAGAGTTATCGGTATAATTAATATCTTTTACCACATATCTGTCTTCATATTTTGCAGCACTAGAGCCTAACATTTTTGTTGTCAGCCCTTTTGTATCAAGCTCATATATCGTAAAATTTTTAAACTCAAAAATAGGTGTTTCTTTAAAAACTCTCTCTTTTATCTCCAAAGGCTTAAAAAAGAAAAAAATCATTAACAATCCGCTTAAAATGATAAAAAACAAAAGATTAATATTAATAGTTTACTCCTTAAATCCAAACAGATAAAAAATCATCTACCAAATCGTTCTCTTTGACAATGATATCTATCATTTCACGAACAGCACCATCACCACCGTTGCGTGTTAGTATGGTATCGACTATCTCTTTTATGGCATCAACACCATCATTTGGTGTAAAACTTCTCCCTACAAAAGAAAGCATTTTATAGTCATTGAGGTCATCACCAATAGCTGCAACCTCATAAGGTTCAATGTTGCGCTCTTTAAGTATCGTCTGTAGCACTTCATCTTTGTTTTTAATCCCCTGATGAAGATGTTGCACACGCAACTCTTTGGCTCTTTTTTCTACTATGGTAGAGTTACGACCTGTTATAATAGCAACCTCATAACCCATACGTATCCATGTTGCAATAGCCAGACCATCTTTGACGTTGAAGTTTTTACTCTCTGTACCATCAGCAGCATAAATGATA
>Ga0256837_1000503_pt1 | contig 32432 bp, 29 predicted proteins | sample 4562384metaG_FD_185976 | JGI IMG/M metagenome (GOLD analysis project Ga0256837, IMG submission 185976) | Hydrothermal vent microbial communities from Guaymas Basin, Mexico - 4561-384 | ecosystem: Environmental > Aquatic > Marine > Hydrothermal vents | place: Mexico: Guaymas Basin | collected... | reverse complement strand
ATCAACAAGTAAAATTTCCAAAAAATCTATGGACATATCAGCCCTCCAATTCTCATCTATATATAAGATCTATTTGTTCATTTTAATACATTTAAACTAAAAATATATTGAATAACAATAACTTTTTAGAAGTTGATTTAATCAAAAATTAAATAGTGAAAATATAAATTGTAGTATCTCTGCAGAAGTTTTACTACGATGTTCGTATAGAATGAAGCAAAACTACTTAAATTTTTTTTAGTAGTACTCAGTATAAAAACTGGTCTCTCTTAATAGGTAGAGGCTAAAGATAGAACGGTGAGAGAGGAAGAATCTTAGAGCTTTTAAGTTGAGGATAGAGCCTTTTTACTTCTTCTCCAGAACTTTTAGGAATCTGTATCAGAAGAGGGTTCTTTTTTTTATCTAACCAGTTGATAATTTTAAGGAGATCTTCTTCTCTCATAGAGGTACATCCTGCTGTAGCACTTTTTTCTCCTTTTTGAATATGTAAAAAGATACATGAACCTTTTTCTCCTATTCCTTGTTTATTATGTAAAACTGTAACACCATACTTGTATTGTTGATCATTACGCTTCATATATTCAAAACTTTTTTCATTGCCATTTTTTTCTATTATTTGATTATAGAAGTTTGATTTGGAGTCATCTACACAGATTAGTGTTTTTGAAGTGTGTAGATATGGAAGTTTTAAGTTTGAGTTATAATCATAACCAAATATGTCTGTTAGTTTAAAGATACCAGCAGGTGCTTTTTTATCCCCTTCCTTTTTTATAGGATCTGATTTTTTTTGGATAAGTACTTTTTCTCCTATTCCCCAACCTAGGCCATTTCTCCCAATGTTTACATCTGTTGTAAGTATGATGTTTGTATCTTCAATAAGTTCAAGTTTTGCATTAGAAGTATTGAAATCATCTGCAACAACTAAAACTATCTGCTGAGAGGAAAATAGAAAAATAGGAAAGATTATTAAAATTAAGAAACTTTTTATCATAAAGTATGGTACTATTACTATTATATGATTTAAATTAATTTTTTGGAAAATTATTATGAGTATTCAAATTAAACAAGCAAAAGCTGAAGATAATAAATTTTTAGCGCAGATGATCTTACAAAGTTCTAGGGCTGGAAAGAAGGATGGTCTTTTTGACCTTCTTTTCGATACAAATGATGATATAGTGATTTTAGAGAAATTAGAATCTCTTACAACCACTATATCAAAAAGTCACTGTCACTATAGTAACTTTTTAATAGCTCAAGTAGATGGTAAGTCTGTTGGAACTTTATGTAGTTATGAACCTCGTATATCTACACAGGAAGCTTTTAAAACAGCTCTCAAAGAGATAGGATGCACGGATGCAAATAATGCATTAGAAGTAATGTACTCTTGTAACTTTGACCTTAATAAAAGAACATTAATGTTTGACTTTATGGAAGAACTTGATGGTTTTATTGATGTTGGTGTTTTAAAGGCTCTTATGCAGAAGTCTCTTTTAACAGCACGTCTTAAAGGGTATACAATTGCACGGACTATGATAGAGATAGGCTCTTTAGAAAACGAACTTTTCTATAAAAAGCTTGGCTTTAAAGTTGTAGAACAAAAAGAGTGTGAACTCTATAAAGAAAAATTTGGTAGAGTGGGCTTAATGCTACTTGCAACAGAATTTTAAGAGAGTTCTTATAGAACTCTCTATTCTCTCTATTCTTCCATCGCTTTTAGCAATAGTTGTCGCACTCTATAGTAGAAATGTTCTTGCATCTCTTTTTGGTGGGATTCTTTTAGGTCTCTTTATTCTTCATGATTTCTCTTTTTTAGAAACATTCTTCTCTCTTTTTACTCTCTTTAGTTCTCTTCTTTTTGAGTCATGGATACTTAAAACACTAGCATTTGCCATTTTAGTTGGAAGTGTTATGGCCCTTTTAGAAAAGAGTGGTGGTATAGAAGCTTTTGTGAGCTATATGCAAGAGCAAAAAAATATAATATCTTCACAAAGAGGAGCACTCCTAGTTCCTTTTTTTATTGGAATATTTATTTTTATAGAGTCTTCCATAACTTCGCTAATAGCAGGAGCAGTTGGAAAACCACTTTGTGATACTCAAAAAGTATCACATGCAAAACTAGCCTTCGTTTGTGATTCAACATCTGCTCCTATAAGTTCGCTTATAGTATTAAATGGTTGGGGTGCACTACTTCTTGGACTAATAACTACACAGGTTGAGACAGGTGTAATTAGTGGGGAGAGTCTTAGTATTCTTATAGATGCTGTCTTTTATAACTTCTATGCGATGAGTGCTGTTGTGGTGACTTTTTTAGTTGTTTGGTTTGGTATTGATTTAGGACCAATGAAGTATGCTAAAGTAGAGAGTTTAGAGGTGTCAAAAACATTGCTCTCTTCTGGAAGTATGTATCTAATGATACTTCCAATACTACTTATGATATGTTCTGTATTTTTCTTTTTATATTTTACAGGAGATGGAAATATTTTAAAGGGAAGTGGTTCTAGCTCTATTTTTTATACTATGCTCACTACACTAGGGTTTATGTTTGTGTACTATTTAAAAACAGAGACTATGAGACTCAATGTGTATGCTACAACGGCTTTAAGTGGTGCTAAAAAGCTCTTTCCTATCGCATTGATTCTACTCTTTGCTTTTGCAATTGGTAGGGTGACAACAGAGATGAAAACGGGCTATTATCTAGCTTCACTTGCAGAAGCGAATCTTCATATCTATTTTTTAGCAGGAAGTCTGTTTCTCTTAAGTGCAGTTATCTCTTTTGCAACAGGAACTTCATGGGGGACATTTAGCATTATGATTCCTATTGCTGCACCTATGGCTGCGGGGATGGATGCAGATGTATCACTTGTTATTGGTGCTGTCATTAGTGGTGGTGTTTTTGGTGATCACTGCTCACCGATTTCCGATACAACTATTATCTCTTCGATGGCGGCTGATTGTGAAGTTATTGAGCATGTCAAAACACAACTCCCTTATGCAATGATAAGTGGAGTCATAGCGTTTATACTCTTTTTTCTCTTTAGTGTATACTCTTAACGCTCTAAGATACAAGAGTCTTGATGAACAAAGATATAATCTTTTGGATAGTTCACTTTAAAGACGATAGCATAAAATATAGGAAGAACACCTAGTGTTAGGACTGTCGCAAAACTAAGTCCAAAGATAATAGCAATTGCCATTGGTTCCCACATAGGCCCACCACTAATCCAGAGAGGGATAAGCCCCCCAATAGTTGTCATAGTAGTAAGGATAATAGGGCGAATACGTCGTTGTGCTGCCTCAATGATAGCATCTTGAGGGGTAAGGCCTGTAACCTCTAACTCATACTCAATTCGCTCAATGAGAATGATGGCATTATTTATAACGATTCCAACAAGAGAGATAATCCCAAGATATGTCATAAACCCAAAGTAGGAGTTTGTAAGAAATAGTCCAAAGATAACTCCTATAATTCCAAGAGGAATAGTTACAAGGATAAGTCCTGTTTTTGCAAAGGAGTTAAACTGTAGCACTAAGAGGACAATGATAATCATCGCAGTAATAGGAAGTTTCGCAGAAACAGCACCTTGTGCTTCATTTGAACTCTCTACTTCTCCTCCAAATTCGTAACGGTATCCAAGTGGCCACTGCATAGCTTTGAGTGTTGATTCTATCTCATTTTTTACATCAAAGGCTGTAAAACCTTTTTTTAGTTGTGCTGTTACAGTGACGGCATGTGTACCATTAAAGCGTACTATTTTAGGTGGTTTCCACACTACATCAATACTTGCTACCTGTGTTAAAGGAACAGACTTATTACTGGCTGGAATGAAGACTAAGGTACTCTCTAGTGTTTCCATTGAAGATTTGAGTGCATGGTTTGATCGCATCGTAATAGGAATAGTTTTTATATTCGTTCTAAACTGTGTGATATTTCTACCACTGAGTGCAGTTTGGAGTGATGAAGCGATATCGTTATAACTTACCCCTGCATGATAGGCAAGTGAAGGGTTAATATCTATCACAAGCTTCTGTGTCCAAACACCCCAGTCATCATCAATATGGTAGACCATTTCTGAGTCACTAAGTGCTTGTTTTACAGCATCTGCTTGTTTGGTAATCTCTTCTATATTTGAACCTATAACTCTAATCTGAACAGGGTTTTTTACAGGAGGTCCATTATCTAGTTTTTTTACACTGACCTCTGCATTTGAGAAGTGGTTAAATCCAAAGAGCTCTATCTGTGGTTGTATCTCCTCATAAGCACTTAGTGAGACAGCGTTTACTAAAATCTCAGCATAGTCATCAGCATCAGGTACTGGAGTATTATTTATCCAAAAACGAGGGGCTCCCTTTCCTACAAAACTTGTATAGTTTTCTATATACTCTGGTCGTTTTGATTCTAAGAAACGTTCCATCTCTTCAACAGTTTTGAGTGTCTCCTCAATAGATGCCCCAACAGGAAGAGCAATCCTAACAATCATAGATGGCTGTGCAGATGGTGGGAAAAATATTTTTGGTACTGTAAGAGAGAGTAGCAGAGCAAATATAAAGATACCACCAATAATAAGTGTAGAAATCATTCTATACTTTAATGAAATTGTTAGAAGTATCTTAAATGTATTACAAAAAGGATTGTTATATGTAAACTTTGGAAGCTCTCTTGGTCTTAGATAAAAATAGCTTAGCATTGGTACAATAGTTAGTGCTAGTGCCCATGAACTTAGTAGAGTAATAGTTACAACTTCAAAGAGAGAAGATGTGTAATCACTTGCTGTTGATTCTGCTATATATATCGGTAAGAATGCAGCAGCAGTTGTGAGTGAGGATGTTAGTAGAGAGACATTTAACTCTTTTACCGCCCCACTAGATGCTTCTATTGGTGTTGCTCCCTCATCCATTTTAACAATGATAGATTCACTAATTACAATGGCATTATCAACAAGTAGACCTAGAGAGATAATAAGTGCAGCAAGTGAAACTTGGTTGAGTCCAATATCTAACTTCCACATAATAAAAAGGGCAGTAAGGATCGTTGCTGGAATAAGTGAGGTGACTATAAGTCCAGTTCTCCAACCCAGTGTTAAAAGCATTACACCCATAATGATAAGAATAGAGGTTAAGATAGAGCCTGTAAAGTTATTGATAATATGTTCAACAAGATTTGGTTCATCAAAAGCAAGAGAAAACTCCACACCAATAGGATACTGCTCTTCAAGATAAGCTATCTTCTCTTTGATGGCTTTTCCAAGCGCGATAATATCACCCTCATCAGCGACGGTTACGGCAAGTAGAAGACTCTCCTCTGTGTTAGAGCGAGTGAGGGGGTCTTGTGGTTCACTATACCCTGCACGAATGGAGACAATATCTTCAAGATAAACAACATCTTTTCTTCCTGGAAGTGGGACAATAGTCTTTCCAAGCTCTTGAACACTTTTTAGATTTCCTGTCGGCTCAAGAATCAAACGCTGTGGTCCAATAGTAATAGCCCCACCCGGGGTAATAATGTTTCGCTCTTGAATAATTTTACTTAAAGCATTTGGTGAGAGGCCTAACTCAGCAAGTTTGGCATTTGAAAACTCAATATAGATATGTTGTCTTTGAAGCCCAACAATCTCAACATCACCAGCATCAGGAATATTTAAGAGCTCCTCTTTTACTGCATTTGCAATAACTTCAAGTTCTGCATAACTAAAACCCTCTCCAATAATATTAATGAGTGTTCCATAAACTTTATTGAAACTCTCATCAAGCTGAGGTTCTCCAACCTCTTGTGGAAGGTCAGTATTTTCAATTTTTTTACGGACCTGATCCCAAATAGGGTCAAGATCATCATATTTTTCACTGATTGTAATATAGATAGTCGAAATACCATTTTTTGAGATAGATTTGATTCGTTTTATCTCATTTATCTGTCTCAGTTCTCTCTCAAGAGGGATGGTTACAAGTGACTCTATTCTACTAGGTGTTGCTCCTGGAAAAATTGTACTTACAACAGCAGAGTGAATTTGAAAACTTGGATCTTTTGCTCGTGGCATATTAAAGTAGGCAATAATTCCTCCAATAAGGAAAAATACCAGTATAGTTACAGTTACACGGTTCTTTTCTAAGACAAGTTCAGTATAGTTTTTCAATTGTTTACTCTTACTTTTTGACCTTCATGCACACGGCTCATACCTGCTGTTAGAACATGCATATTGTTACTTACACCATTTGTAATAATAATACCACTTGTTGTAAGTTGTCCCCTTTTTACATCAGTACGTTTAATTGTCCCTATACCATTAATGATATTATCGACTATATAAACATAGTGACCTTTTTCATCTTGCATAAGTGCATGAAGAGGGATAACAAAACTATTTTTACTTAAATCACTATGAAAGTTAAAGCGTACAGAAGCAGACATACCTGGGTGTACTTTTTTAGGGTGTTTAATTAGGCGAACGACTACTGGGAAAGTCGTAGTTCTTTGGCTTGAAGCATGGCTTACTTCTACAACAACAGCTTTGTACTTTTTGTTTTTCATTGCATCAAAACTTACTACACACTTTTGCCCCTCTTTTACATAGTCTATGAGAGATCCTGGGATACTAATAGGTACTTCTATACTACTTGCAGAGCTAATAGAAGCTATGCTCATAGCTGGTGTAACATTTTCACCTTTATGGATAGTAAGTTCTGAGATAGAACCATTCATCGGTGCACGTAGTTTTGTATAGCTTAGTTTGAGTTGTGCCTGTTCAAGACGGTTTCTCATAGCATTGTAGTTTGCTTTTGCTGACTCTTTTGTTGTTCTTGCATTATCAAGATCACTCAGTGAACTACTACGGTTTACATAGAGTTGTTTTATACGTTTGTAGCGACTCTCTGCATTTGAGAGTTTAACTCTTGCTTGTTTGAGAGAGGATTTGACCTCATTTACTTTGAGTTTAAAGAAGTTGTCATTAAGTGAAGCAATTACATCACCCTCTTTTACACTCTGTCCATCGCGGATGTATACACGGCGAATAGTTCCACTGACATTAAAACTTAGTCTCGCCGCTACATCTGAACGGGCAATTCCATTAAAGTTATGTGTTGATGTTGCTTGTGCTGGTACAAGTTCTATAGTTCGTACATGACGAATTTTTTCTTCTTTTTCTCTATCATTACACCCTAATAACAACAGTGCAACTACTACTAACAGTATATATCTCATCTATTCTTCTTCCTCATCATCTTCTAATTCATTGTGTGACTCTAGTGCTTCTTTCCATTTTTGCCAATCTTCATTGTCTAAGTTAAAGTTAACTTGGCCTATATCGTGCTGGAGTACGAGTAGGTCTCTCATAAACTCATAACGGCTACTATTCTCTTGGAGTGATGCACGAAGTGCAGTGTTCTGTGCATCAAGTAAGTCAATAATACCGATATTTCCTTGTGCATAAACACTCTTAATAAGGTTAAGGTTTTTCTTTGAACTAATAGATGCTTGTTCTGCAAGTTTTATAGAGAGGAATGAAGCTTTTGCTTGATAGAGTGAATTACGCACATTTTTCTCTACACTATTAATTAAATCTTTTCTTTGTGCTTCTGCAACAAGAAGAGCTGCTCTAGATGCTTCAAGTTCAGCATCTTTTGCCCCTCCACTATAGAGAGCAAAACGAACAAAAATACCTATTGACCAGTCTGTATTGTCTGCATAAGGTGGCAGGTTGTCATTAAGTGTTTCCCCTTTACTTCCATCTCTAAAATCATTACTTGGATCTATAAAGTGTTGTTGTAAGCCACCTTCTACAGCTATATCAGGCATAAAAAAAGCATCTTGATTAGACTCAACAATGAGTTCTCTTGCTGACTCTAGTGCATCATACTGTTTAATTGAAGGCATATTCTTTTTTGAAGTTTTCACTAAATAAGATTGAAATTTTCCAAACTTAGTTTGATCGAGAAAGTAAGAGATAATATCAGGATCACTAGTCATAAAAACTTCATTACTCATATCTACAGGATCAAAGTTTAGTGCTAAATCTTGTGGTAAGTCAAGAAGGGCATTGAGAGAGTGTTTTGACTGTTGAAGTAATGTATGTGTGTAGAGTAGGCTTTTTTTCTCACCAGAAATTTGTGTCTGCCATCGATAAATATCACTAGCATTTCCTATCCCAATATCTCGTCTTGTCACTGCTGAACGCATGTTGGTTTTTGATAATTCAAGATTTGATTTTTCAATGTGTAACTTTGTACGAAGTTGTAAAATACGAAGATAGTTTATAGAAGCAGCAAGACCAATGTCAAGTTTAACAAAGTCAGAAGCTTCGTTTTGTGCTTTTAAAAAGTTTTCATTTACACTTATCTGTGCAAGTGCCTTTTGATTAAATATCTGTTGTGAAAATTTCAGGTAAGCGTCAGCACGAAGTTCATTTTCACTTCCTAAGCTAGAGATCGCACGGTCTTGATCAATCTTTACCGCTTCAAAACCAATATGAATTTGTGGTAGATAGAGACTATCTGCTTTATCTAACTCAGCTTGAGAGAGTTCTATTTTACTATCATACGCAAGAACCTGAAGGTTATGCTCTACAGCACGGTCCATAATCTCTTCTATATTAAAAAAGTGTGAATCACTCTGTTCACTCTTAATAATAGTTGCTTTTGAAAGTAGTTCCCAGCCAGGAGTAAAACCGATCTCATTTGCTGTCATCATATTGAGTGAAAGGGCAGGGGTAGGTACAAAGTCTACAAGCTGTGAGGAGGCTGAAGAGCCAAGAGCAATCTGCTGAACATCTAGTGCTATCTGACGGATAAAACGGTTGTTATCTGTTGATGGTGAGTTTGCAAAGAGTGCCCCAAGCTCAACATCATCCTGTCCAATTGCTGCAAAAGATGGAAGACCACGAGAAGCTAGTGTGCTGTAGAGTTCTGTTCTTTGTGCTATCGTTTGTTGAAAAAGAGGTGTTACATAAACAAACTCTATATCATTTCCTATGACTGAGATACTCTTTTCAACATCTTTACCTACAGGAATAAGTTGAATCTCTATTTTACGATAAACAAATTTCTTTTTTATGTAACGACCAACCTCTGGAGTATTTTTGAGTAAGATAGCATCTATAAGTACAGCAACTTTTTTAATAGGCATAATCTCATTAATAGTATCTATATCTTTATCAAGAGTCTGTAGTCCACTTACATAGGTTAAGTTTCTTTTTCCTGATGTTCCATTTTTATATGGAATTCTTTGCATTTTAGGGTTGATTACAGCTGTTGCTACAACAGGTTTAGAAAAACGAGACTTTCTTGCTATATAGTGTGAAGAGAGAGCGCCGAGTGTTATAATCATATCTGAACGACTATCTTTAAGTGCTCTATTTACATTTTCTGCAATTTTTCCATATTTCCATTGTCCATTTTTATAAAGTTTTTTTGGAAACTTTACATTAAAATCACGTCCTAGAATCTGTCGTATTTCTATTTTTAATGCCTCTTCAAACTGTAGACTATACTCTGTGTCGCCATCGGAGATAAGAGCGATATTGTAAGTTGGCTTAGCGATTAAGAGAGAGATGAGTGAGAGAAAAAGAAGGATACTTTTCATAGATGACCTTTGTGATATATAATCATTTATTATAAAATAAGATAGCTTATTTTAAAGACAATTATCACAAAATAATCTAAAAAAAAGAAGGGTGTTACATCTTTACATAGTAAATGTAAAGATGAAGAGATTTAGTCGTGAGGTTGGAGTTGACACCCCACTCCACCTAATGAACCAGCGGTCACTCCATTGACTTTCCATTCAAGGTTAATTGACCCATTATTATCTAATGTTCCTTGTATAACAGAGGGAGTATTGTTGTATGTGAGATTCATATCTACATAGTTTGTAGTGAAGTTTATAGTACCACTTAAGAGAGGTTCTTCCCCTGTTGCAGCATCATGTATCATTCCCTCGATTGTTCCATCTGTATTAATATCAAAAGCAAAGAGACCAAGAATTTTTCCTTTTGGATTTTGTACACTTATATTTGTGTCATATCCATAACCAGTGTATCTATAAGCTACATTTTTACCTTCAAAGGCTCGTGTTGCTTCATATGCTCCTGTTTCAAATAGTCCTGTTTGTGGGTTAAGTTGTTTAAATGTTCCAAACACTTTGTTATAACCGTTTGAAGTACCATCTCCTGTTACATTTGCGGCACTGGGAATGATACCCCCATCTTTAAATTCACCTGTTTCATTAAAAATATATGTACCTGTATCCATATCGTGGATGCCTCTAGCAAAAAGGTACTCATTTGTACTTGTATTGCCATCTAACTCTTGACCATCACTCAGTGCCACAATGGTTCCAAAAGAGCTATTTACATCTTTGGTATTCGTAGATTGAATCATTACACCAACGAAACCATCATGTTCACCATCTGGCAGTACTCTATACCCTGTATATGCACCGGAGTAGACACAGCGAAGAGACTCAGCAAAGTGTTCTTCTGCTGCAAGTTTTGTGATATTTATATCAACATCCCCATTTGTAACTACAGCTACAGAACTATTAAAACCTGTTTCACTGTATTCATAATGTGGTGTGCTCCAAGATGCTGCTTGCGCTCTTGTTGCAGCAGATATTTGAATACCATTTGTAGGGTTTGAATCACTATCAAGAGTCATTAATAATCTAACTCTGTTATTTACTTCTGATTCATAAATGGATGTACTCAGATCTTTGTTCTCTAAAGAAACTATATCTTTAGGCGTGATTACAGAGAGGCCAATAGCTTCACCAATTTTAAGCTCACCAATTTTAAAAGTGATGATCTCTCCAGTTCTATAGACATATGAACCACCTTTTTGTGTTACTAAAGATGTACCGATAGAAGAACGGACATAGCTAAGCCCTTCAACCCCGCTATCTATAAAATGGCCAGTTTCAGGCTCCGTTGTAATTGGTTGTGAGTGCTCGGAAAGGTCGTTTACTTCAGAGCCACATCCTGAGAAAAGGAGTAGGCTTGAGAGTAGTGTAAGAGAGAGTGTATTAGATATCATGTCTGTTCCTAAAATCTGTAGTTTATGCCACCTGATAAACTTAGCTGTTGCATTTTTGTCTCATAAGCATAGTTAAAGATAGAGAGACCCTCATAGACTTTGTCAAGTGGTAAAAGTGTACCATCTCTAGATACTGTTGACTCAGGAGAGTAAACCATCGCAAAATCAAGATCTATATCTTTGTTGATAGCATAACCAAAACCTGCTGAGAAGTGAGTTGTTGAGATTGCAGGGAATCCTAGCATATTTAACATTGAGAGTGCTTGATCGAAGATATAGTGACCTTGAACATCACTTACTAAAGAACCAAACTCATTTGTGACTGACTCTAGTGGAGAGTTTGCATAGTTATAACCAAATCTTAGAGAGTAGTTTTTTGCTTTATACTCTGCTCCAACAGCAAATACATGTTGGTTTTTCCATCCAAATTCCCCATATCCCTCTGTAAGTTCCCAAGGTATGTATCTGTAGTCACCAGTAATTGTCATTTTTTTAGTAAGTTCATATGAGAAACCTACAGCAATTTCAAAAGGTTGCTCAAGTGTAAGGTCATGCAATGTATCTGGGTTTGTGAGTGCTAAAGATTCGCTAATCGTTCCATCAGGCATAAGAGAAACAACTGTCTGTGCAGTACTATTATCAAGTCCTGCGGCTTCAAGTGCTGCTATTAAGTCGTTGTTCCCTTTGATACTTTGATCAGCTAAACTACTTAAAGCACCACCAGCATACTCATCAGCCATATAAACCATACCGTGTGGACCAAACTGTTTAAAGTTTGTTACTTCACTATATGTATATTTTAAAGAGGAGTTATATGTAGCACCTACACGAAGTTTTTCTGTAACTTTTATATCTATACCAGTTGTAAAACCAAAGGCAGGAACTAGTGAGTCTCCACCTATATTTGTTCCAAAAAGACCCTCTCTTTGAGATTGTGGTTTTGTACCTGCTGGGTAAGGTTTTCCTGTCTCTGGGTCAATATATCTCTCATCGTAGTTTAAAGACATAGAACCAAGACCTAAAACTGGAGCAAATCCAAATGTTACATTCCCTTGTCTATAAGAGACAGCAGGAATGATTTTCATAAGCATCATTGATGATTTAAGTTGTCTGTGAGAGTACTCACCTTTATAGTCAACAGCCATCCCTGCCGCACCAATCATAGCAATACCAAAAGCAACTTCATCATCAACTTTTGTAACATAAGTCATAGAAGGAACAAAGTTTGTATCTAGATGGTTCTGAGTACTTGCTGAAATTGTAGCACCATTAGAGTTTGTCTCATTTAGAGGATTGTCATCACGAACACTTGAGCTTAAAGTTGCATTAAAGTAAGTCATATCGAATTGAAACTCATCTTTTTGAACATCACCAATAAGGGCAATATTCTTATGCATTGCTTCTGTAGCATGAGAGTAAAATGCTACACCTGTTCCACCCATAGAACGAGAAACTGTCGATGTACCTATAAGGTTTATACCATTTGTTGCTAATAGCGAAGAGGTAGCGAGTGAGAGTAGAAGAGTTTTTTTGAACATTTTACAACCTATACTTAGAAATTTTTTGTATTAAGATTCTAGTGAATATTAAAAGAAAAAATTTGTGATTTTATTATAGTGACAACCAGCTTAGAGCCGGTTGTCAAAAGAACTGTTAGCTTAGATTAACCAGCAGTTGTGTTTGAATCTTCAGTAGCTACATCAGCAGTGTTTGAAGAATCAATACCGATTGCTTCAAGTGCACTGTCTTTGTATCCAGCAAGTAATGCTAGAGCAGCTTCTACATCAGCAGGAGTCACAGCTCTTACTTTGTAAACATAGTAGTTGTCTATAGTTAATCCCGCTTCATCTACAGCGATAATTGAGTCATCACCCATTTCAACTTTTACAATTTCTGTTGTTGTTAATGCTGAGAAGTCAATTACATTAGATAAGTTCTCTTCTTTAGAAATTACATAGATATCTAAGTAACCAGAGTTAAAGTCAAATGCATAATCATAGTCAGCATAATCAGAGTTAGAGATAAGTTCAGGAGCTTTCAACCAGTTAATTGCTAACATCCAGTTAGGGATATAAGTATTATTTGCATCAAGACCTAAGTAGTCAATTAGTTGTGAAGCATTTATGTCAGCAAAGAATGCAGCATCAAAGTTTTTATCAGCATAAGCCATCGCACCATCTTTAGCAGTAGTGTAAGCAAAATCCATAGTTAAATCAGCAAATGGAGGGAGTCTAAATCCAGCTTTTGCATTATCCATAGTATAGCTAGTATTGTTTTCACATGTCACATCTAAACCATCAATATAATCGGTACTTCTGTTCCCACACTCTAAATAGTAAATATCTTCTTGCATTGCAAGTTCTATAAGACCATGCACACCATAAACATCATCATTGTTTACTAACCCGTTAGAAATATTAGTTCCATAAACAGTATTGTTGTTTTCATCACGACCATCAAGAACAGTTGCATAAGCAATATTTGCTGAATCAGTTAATGTCGCAACAAGAGAAGTGTTCTCATCTGAGAATGAATCATATAGTGTTGAGAAATCTAAATCACTAGCAGCATTTGTCCATGCTTGAGAAAGTAAATCTAAAGTATCATCATACCAGTCTGAAGCGATTATACCTTTACCTGCTGAACGTGATGGAGCACCATTTGCATTTTCTTCTGCTGTATCTGAAGTTTCTTGGTAGTTATTCCATGCATCTTTACCAGCTGCATATACACCTTCCCAAACATCGATTCCATGGAATGATGCATATTGGTAACCAGCATCCATAAATGCTTTTCCATATGGTAAAAATCTATCAGATGGAATAAGTCCAGCGAATCCTAAGAAAGCACCTGCATAAGCACCAAAACCATAACCAGCTTGCTGTTGTGCAGTTGCTGCATCACTAGTACCATAGATACCGTCATACATAGATGAACCAATAGCGATTACATTCATTTTACCTTGAAGAGTATCGATGTTTTCAGCACCCATTTTTCCACCCATGAAGATAGTATCCATAAGCATTACACGAGTTGAAAGGTCAACTTTTTTCATAGCATTTACGAAAGAATTTGTACTATCTGGAGTTTTAAATAAAGAGTAAAAGAATTTCTCATTTGTTAACTCATTTGCATCACCGTGACCAGTAAATGTTTGAGTAGCTGAATCATAAGTAGCATTTGCACCTGTATCTAAAAGTAAAGATATGAAATTGTCATCACGACGTGTTTCACGATCCTGTGCACTTACATTCTCTTCAGGAGTAATAAAAAACTTAGCTGCATAACGATCCATTAAAAGACCCATGTATCCATTTGTAGACATTGAAACACTATCATCATGGACTGAATTATCATTTGAAAGAAGCATAGCATCTGCTAAACAAGCATACATAGTAGAGTCAATACGTGCAAAGAAGAACTCTCCAACCATTGGCATCTCTTCTGCTAATGCAGTAAATTTTTCACCAAACTCTGTACTTTCACGAAGCATAGGACACATTTTATATGTTAGTTCCCAGTTTGCTTCAAGAGAGTCAACCATAATTTGTGAAGTTGTTTCAGATTTACGAGCTAAATCGATCATAACTACTGTCACACCTTCAGAGTTAAGAACTACATCAAAAGCAGCACCTGTTACAGAATTTCCTACACTAGTGTCAAGTGTATCTGTAAGTGCATCTTTAACCTTATCTGTTAGACCACTAAGTAACCCACGACTTGGAGCTTGTTGAGTAGAAGTAGTAGTTGTTATAGATTCAGCCATTGCTGTAGCTGCTTCAATTTTAGAAGCACCATTTTCAGCCATGAGCTTATCCATGAATGCTTTCACATCTGCATCACTGTTATAAAGTGCAAGCATCTTAAGTGTTAATTCAGACTGTGCTTTAGCAACATCTTCTGTAGATGCTCCTGCAAAAGCAGCAGTTGCTGTATTAAATTTTGCTTGTGCTTTAACAAAAGATGCACTTGGCGTATCAGCTGGAGTGTCTATCTGTGTATCAACTGAATCTGTAGAGTTATCTGAACCACCACAACCTTGTAGTAAAAGACCTGCTAAAACGATAGAACCAACGTACGATTTAAAATGTGTCATATGTTTCCTTGTGTGCTGTCATTTGTTAAACTAATAACTAAAACAACATTTTGATTTAACATATTATAAAAAAAACTAATCTAAAGGGAGCTTAAATTATAAATAAATTTGATAATTTTGTGATGAAAATATCACGAATATATCAAAAAAAGCCCTATTATAGCTTGTATATGTGATGAAAATGTAAGAAAAATGAAGTGTTACGAATGTACCCATGCTTTTTGCATATTTCTCATAGGTACGGTATTTAAGTGCTCTAGTCTCTTTATTAAATAATAAAAACTTATGTTAGGTAGTGATTTATTGAGTATCTCATGTCATCATCAAGATTTTCCATAGAGCTAAGCATCCATCTGAGATAACCTGCATCCTCTCTTGCTACTTCTTCTAGCTCTTTTCCTTTATGTTTTCCAAATCGAAATGTTTTTACAAGGATAGGAGTCTTTGTCAACTCTACCATCTTTTCTACAGGATTGTCATGAGGGAACATCTCTGTAACTACTACTTTTAGTTTTGATAAGAAGAGTTTTAGTACGAGAACATCCCCTATAGCATCATGAGCTTTTACTACTACTCCTAGAGCAGAAGCCTCTTTCTCTTCCTCTTTATAGAGTCCCATTTTGTAACGAAAGTACTGTAGTCTATGTGCATCCTCATCTGGTAGAACATGTTTTGCAACTCGAAGAGTATCTATTACTTTCATTTGAGTTGTAAATCCCTCTTTCTCTAACATTTTTATATCAAAGGGAGCATTATGTATTATAAGGTAGTTTTCACTTATGTTGAGCTCTTCTAAACGTTTATAGGCTGTCGTATCCCTGCATAAAGGTTTTCCTTCTAAAAGATCAGGTGTGATACCGTGAACTTCCATCGCACCAAAAGAGATAGGGATCTCAGAGCTATTAAACTCATTATGTACTTCAATCTCTTTTGCCCCAAGAACAATATATCCAAGTTGAATAACTCTATCACTCTCACCTACACCTGTTGTCTCTGTATCTAGTATTATATATTTTGCCATTATTTTTTACTCTCATAGTTTACTGTAAAGCTTTTTGTACTGTTTGCTTTAACTCTAATGCTAAATGTAACAAAGTTTCCCTTAGTAAATCGATACTTTTCATCAGTTATAATTTTAGAACTTTTTTTATTGTTAAATGGTATAAGTAGTTTTACGAGTTTCTCTCTGCTAGAACTATTTGTTACACTGTATTTTACACTAACATTAAACCAACTACTAGAGTCATCTCTCTCTATAGGTGTCTGTGTTACTTTAAGATCAAAATTAGTACCGATTTTAAGAGCAAGAGGGGTGTTTCTTGGTGTATGTTCTATCTTAGACTCACCCAAAAGTACTGTTTGCTTCTGTAGTTTAGAGTATGTACGGATTACTCCTTTTGGTAAAGGATTATTTAAAGGTGATAGTTTTACATACTGTGAAACATTAGATTTTAACTCACTATTTAAATAGAGGGGATTATTGAGTGTCGCTTCATACTCTGTATAAGTACTAATATTTTTTTGAGAGAAAAATTTAATCTGTGTCTTTTCATTATTGGCAAGAGTGACTCTAAAGGGAATAGTATAGATATGGTAGCCTTGGTAATCTTTCTGTTCTACCTTATAACTCGGGGTACTAAACGCTATATTCCTTTGTACTTTTATATTATAGTACTCCTGCTCTCTGTTTATCTCCCCTGCAAGTAGAGTGAGTTTTGTATCGTGAAAACTTTTTCCTGAACGGTTATTTATATTGATCCAGCCGGTAAGAGAAGCACTCTGCTCATCTATAGTAAGAAGGTAGTCACTTTTAAAACTGATGTTATTTATAAGGTACTCAAGGGCTACTTTTGTATGAAGGTTTTTTGTAGCCTTTACATTCCATATTAAAGATGGTTTTGTCATTAGTTCTTGTGGAATAGTCTCAAAAATTATATCTTCACTTTTAACGGAGATTATTTTATTCTCCTCTGTTTGGACTAAAACGCTATTGCCTGAGTTTGATAAAAGTGTCGCTTTAATCTGTTTCGTTTTTTTCTTTTTGGTAGAGATGTTTACTGTGATTTGCTTTCCAATATGTGCCTCTAAAAGTTTATGAAGAGTAAGTTTATCATATCTGTACTGTTGTGAGTAGAGTGAAATGGCATCGGAGAGTTGAATGTTGACAGAGTCGGTGTTAATACTTGAAGCAACACCCTCATAAATGATCTCTTTATCACTCTTTTTTATACTTAAATCTCTCTCCTCGTGTACTAAACCGAGATTTGAGTTATAAACAACAAGAGAGTTATTTTTTATCTCTTGACTGAGTGTTGCACTAAAGAGAGTTGTACAGAACGTTAAAGTAGAGAGTAGTAAAAGGGATTTTCTTTGCATAAGAGCTCCTAATGAATGGTAGAAATATGATACACTTATAAAAAAAATATAAGGTAACTTCTTGATTGCATCTCCTATGCTATATCTTTTTACTCTCTCTATATTAGTGACACTTCTCTACCTTTTAGAGAGTAGAAGTAAACTGCAGATTTTTAAGTATATACCTGCTGTGGTTTTTATCTATGGTTTGAGCATGCTCTTAGCCTCTCTTGGACTCTTTGAATCTAATGAAGCTATAGCAACTCTCTATAAACGACTAAAAACAAACCTGCTTCCTGCAATGCTTTTTTTAATGCTACTACAAGTTGATTTTAAACACTTTTTACAGTTGGGAAGATCTCTTATTATTGCCTACCTACTTGCACTATTCTCTTTAAGTTTTGCGTTTATAGCAGTCGCTTTTTTATTTTCATTCTCCTCTTCTATGTCCGGAGCCTTTGGCGCACTTGCTGGAAGTTGGATGGGAGGCACTGCAAATATGATAGCCGTAGGTTCTGCTCTTGGTGTGAGTGAAGATGCCTTTGCTTATGCTCTTGTGGTTGATAGTGTAAACTATACACTATGGGTTATGCTCTTACTCTTCTTAGTTCCCTTTGCAAATATCTTTAATAAGTTTACAAAAAGTAGTGAAAAGTTCGCATCTTTAGGAGCTATAGGGTGTGCCTGTACACTGGGTGCTAAACGCTACTGGCTCTTAATTGTTTTAGCTCTTTTTGTCTCTTTTTTAGCACAGTTTATAGGGAGTTATATAAAACTCATTAACACAACTACAACAGTCGTACTTCTAGCCTCTCTGTTTGGTCTCCTCGGCTCTTTTACAAAACTTCGAGTGATAAATGGTTCGAGTGAAGTGGCAACAAGTATGCTTTACATTATCATAGCACTTATAGGTTCGCAAGCTGTGATAGAGAGTTTTAGTGGTGTTGGGATCTATGTTCTTGCTGGATTTGCTATTTTAGTGATCCATGGCGTTTTAATGTTTGGAGGTGCAAAACTTTTTAAACTAGATCTCTTTAGTGTCTCAGTGGCTTCACTCTCAAACATAGGAGGTGTAGCATCAGCCCCTATTTTAGCTGCTGCCTATGATAAATCACTTGTAAGTGTTGGTGTTCTTATGGCTATTATGGGGTATATTATAGGTACTTTTGGTGGTTTAGCTGTAGGAAATATACTCCTACTTATAAGCAGATAGAGGAGTATAGATGCAAGAGAAAATTATAAGTATAGATATAAGTGTAGAAAATATAGCACTAAAAAGAGCATTCATAACAGCACTTAGACGTGTTGACTCGGTCTCTTTTGTAAGAGTCCGACTTGTATGTAGTAAAGGGAGTGAAGCGATTGGAGAAGCTCCTGCAACATTCGCCATTACAGGTGAGGATATAGAGAGTATAGTAAACTCTGCAGAACTCCTTAGAGAAGGTCTAATCGGTTTAAGAGCAAAAGAAGCAGTTGATTTTGTACAGAGTAGTAGTGTTGGGTCTAGTGCTAAGGCTATGTTTGATATGGCGTTTATGAAACTACTTGGCTTCTTTAAGTTAGAAAATAGTGAGCCGATAAAAACAGATATTACTATCAGTCTTAACTCTAAAGAGAGGATGCTCTTGGATGCCCAAGATGCTTATGAAAGTGGGATGGAGATACTCAAAATAAAACTGGGAAATGATATCTCCCATGCTATAGATGTTACAAAACTACTAAGTGAGAATCTTCAAAAAGCTGAACTCCTCATTGATGCTAATCAAGCGTGGAGCAGAGAGGAGTCCTTTCTTTATGTAAACGCTATAAACTCTTTGAAACTAGCACTTATCGAGCAGCCAGTGATTGCATCAGATTTGGAGTCACTCAAAATGATTAAAGAGCAGAGTAGTATCTCTATACTTGCAGATGAAGCAGTTTTTACTTTAGCGGATGTAAAAAAAGTTGTGAGCACAAAGAGTGCAGATATGATAAATATAAAACTGATGAAGTGTGGGGGCGTGAGTAGGGCTATAGAGATTTTAGAGTATGCTAGAGAGCATAATGTACTCTGTATGTTAGGCTCAATGTTAGAGGGCCCGCACTCCATTAATGCTGCTTTATATCTAGCATTTAACTACCGTGATGTTATAAAGTATGTAGACTTAGATAGTCCACTCCTTTATAAAACACCATCAGATGCACTTGACTTTATCTATGATGGAGCGATTATATCTCCTCGTTTTTCCATGCCTCAATAGCCTCAGAGAGAGAGTCAAAACTATCTGCTTTGCCGATGATAAAGATCTCATCAAAGATATAACAAGTTATGCGAGTATTTGGCTCAAGTAAAAAGACTGCATACTCATCGTTACTTGATCTATCTACAGAGAGAACTCTCATCCCATCCACCATATCATTAATCTGGGGAGTAACATCATACTCAACATCAATAAGTTTTTTTCCATCACTACTGTAGTTTGCCATTTTTACCTCTTTTTATCTCTGGTATTGTACAGAATTTTGGAAAATATATGTTGATTATAATATTTTTAGTGTAGAATTACTCCAGTTAAGGATATATAAAAATGAATATAGCAAGTAATATAACAGATTTAGTAGGAAATACTCCTTTAGTGAAACTCAACTATCCCTCTACTCAGAGTGGTGCTATCATCTTAGGAAAGTGTGAGTTTATGAACCCAACAAGTTCTGTCAAAGATAGAATCGGACTCAATATGATTCGCCGTGGATTAGAGTCTGGCCTTATAAAAAAAGATACTATTATTATTGAACCAACAAGTGGAAACACAGGTATAGCTCTTGCCGCTAACTGTGCGGCACAAGGCTTAAAGTTGATACTTACTATGCCAGAGTCTATGAGTATAGAGCGTCGTAATCTTCTGAAAGCTTTTGGTGCAGAACTTGTTTTAACACCTGCAGCTAAAGGGATGAATGGTGCAATTTCTAAAGCTGAATCACTGCAAAAAGAGACACCTAATGCTGTTGTTCTGCAGCAGTTTGAAAATCCTTCAAATCCAGAGATCCATGAACTTACAACAGCAAGAGAGATTCTTGAAGATACTGAAAATAGAGTGGATGCATTTGTAGCAGCTGTTGGAACAGGAGGAACACTTACCGGTACCTCTCGTATTTTAAAGCAGGAGTTACAAGAGGTTACAATTGTCGCTGTTGAACCAGAAGCCTCAGCAGTTCTCTCTGGCGAGGGAGCTTCACCACATAAGATACAGGGTATAGGTGCAGGTTTTATTCCTAAGATACTCGATACTTCTGTTTATAGTGAAGTTGTAAAAGTGAGTAATGAAGATGCTATTGCAACTGCAAAAATGCTTGCAAGAAAAGAGGGTTTGCTTGTTGGTATATCTGCGGGAGCAAATGTATGGGCAGCCATGCAAGTAGCTTCCCGTCCAGAGTTTGCAGGTAAAACAGTTGTGACTATCCTTTGTGATACAGGTGAGCGTTATCTTAGTACAGAACTCTTTAGTGAGTAAACGCTATCTTGAGACCATAAAAGCACTAGATGGTAAACTCTACCATCTAGAGTATCATCAAGAGCGCTTAAATACTACACTTCAAACGAATAAAACTCATAATCTTTCTACTCTTTTAGATCCTCCAAGAGATGGACTTTACCGTTGTCGTGTTCTTTACGATGCAGACACTATAAAGATAGAGTATATCCCTTATATAAAACGCCATATTAGAAGTTTAAAACTTCTCACTTCAGAGACACTAGAGTATGCTAAAAAATATGAAGATAGAGAAGATTTAAATAGACTCTTTGAAAAAAGAGAGGGGTGTGATGATATCTTGGTTGTAAAAAATGCTTTAGTAAGTGACACGAGCATAGCAAACATAGCGTTTTATGATGGAGAGCAATGGGTAACCCCTAAAACTCCTCTACTCTATGGAACAACACGAAAACGCTATTTAGAAACTGGAAAAATAGTTGAAAAAGAGATCACTGTTTTAGAGCTAAAAAGGTATAAAAAAGTGGCACTTATGAATGCGATGATAGATTTTGATATAATTGCAGAAGAAAATATAGGGGATATAATTTGTTAGAAAATGTAATAGACGAAGCAGGCTTCGCTAAGATAATGAAAAAGTCGATTCAAGATATAATTATTCACTTCTTTGAGACAGAACAGAATTTTGGAATTTTATGTAAAATAGAAGAAGTTTCATTTGATCCAGTACTCCCTGAGAGCATTAACTCTGAGTTTAGAGCACTTACACTTTTTTTTCTTGCAGGGTATACTTTTGAGACAGCAAAGATAGAAGATGGGTATTTGACATTTGAAGCTGGGTTTGGTTCAGATAACTATGGAAGTGTTGTCTCTTTACCACTTTTAAGTATTATGCAGATTATCATAGATGAGACACCGGTATTTATAAATCTCTCTGTATATAAAGATAAAGAAGAGAGTCAAGCAGTAAGTGTTAAAGATGAGAGTGGAGTAGAAAATTCAATGGCTTCTTTTTTAAATAACCCAGAAAACTCTAAGTTTTTAAAAAAGAAGTAAAATAGAGACTCTTACTATATTTTGTTAAGTGATAGTAAGAAGTTTACAACATTATCTACAAAGGCATCGTGTTTTCTATTTTTAAGATATGCGATGTAGAAGTTTCTCATGATTTTATGATTTTTAAGTCTTGCTTCGTAGAGTGTACCTGCCGCGAGTTCTGATTTTATTACATGTCTTGACATAATAGAAACGAGTGGACGCTCTGCTGTTTTATCTGCATGTAAAATAGACTCCTTAATAGCAGTTGGTGACGCTAAAACACCAATAACATTAAAGTTACTACACTGAACACCAATCTCTTCAAAAACATCAGCTGTTAAACGTCTTGTATGAGACTCCTCATTTCTACAGATCCAGTCAAAGTTAAAGAGATCATCAGCTGTAAGCTGTTTGCTTAGTGGCTGGTTTGAAAATACAACAAGTTCATCTTCAACCCACTCTCTATAAACAATACCATCTTTAAAGATTGGAGATTCGATGAGTGCAACATCAATCTTCTTATCTTCAAGCTGTTCAATGATGTTTTCTGAAACATCTACATTCATAAAGACTTCATTGTCAATACGTTTTTTGATATCTGCAAGATAGTTTGGAAGAACATAGTTTCCAATAGAGAATGAAGAGCCCATAACAAAAGTAAACTCTTTGTTGATGATTTTTAAAAGCTCTTTTTCACTACTCTGAATAGCCTTCTCTAAACGAACTGCAATTCTATATAAATCTTCACCCTCTTTTGTAAGAACGATTCCGTTCTTCTTTCTATCAACTATTTTAGTATCAAGGTAATCTTCAATAAATTTTATCTGTTGTGTAACGGCAGGCTGAGAAATCCCTAATTTAGCGGATGCTTTAGAAAAACTTTTCTCTTTTATGACCATTAAAAATGTCTGTAATTTAGCAAAATCTTTTAACATAATAATTCCTATAAGTAAATATAATAATGAAATTATAACGACAAATTATAATTAATGCAATAGTTTTGTAATAATTTATGACATTTTAGATATAATAAAAGTAATATAAAAATATATAGTGGTGATTATGGAAAAAATATTTAATCGATTAAATGAGTCACAAGCCGATGCAGTTCGACAATCAGAAGGCCCTGTTTTAATTCTTGCTGGTGCTGGAAGTGGAAAAACAACAACGATAATTTCTCGATTGTCGTATCTTATAGAAGTTCTTGGTATCCCAGCTTCAAATACTTTAACACTTACCTTTACAAATAAAGCTGCAAAAGAGATGAAAGAGCGTTCTCTAGCGATGATAGAGAATGTTGCATATCCTCCACTCCTTTGTACTTTTCATAAGTTTGGACTTCTTTTCCTTAAGTTTAATATCCATCTACTTAAACGTCAAAATAACTTTGTAGTGATAGATACAGATGATAAAAAGCGTATTATTAAAAAGATAAATGCTGAACTCCCTACACCACTTATAGCGAGTGAAATATCTCGTTATAAAAACTCACTTCTCTCTCCAGATGATGCGTATAAACAAGCAGAACTTTTTAACTACAAGCAGATTGCTGAGGTATATCGTGAGTATGAAGCTTATCTACTAGAAAATAACTTAGTAGATTTTGATGATCTTATCTCTTTAACATATAAACTCTTAGATGAGAATCCTGAGTTAGCAGAGGCGACATCTAAAAAGTATCAGTATATTATGATTGATGAGTACCAAGATACAAATGAACTGCAACTAAAACTCATTCAAAAACTCTGTACAACACATAACAATATCTGTGTTGTTGGAGATGATGATCAGTCTATTTACGGCTGGCGTGGGGCTCACATACGAAATATTATGGAGTTTGATCAAGATTTTCTTGGAGCAAATGTATTTAAATTAGAGAATAACTACCGTTCAAAAGAGCCTATCTTAAAAGTTGCTAATGCCCTCATAGAGCATAACCGTTCACGTTTAGGTAAGAAACTTATAGCAACTCGTGGAGCAGGGGAAGATGTAACAGTTCTTAACTCTATGGATGAGAATGAAGAGGCGAGAAAGATAGCTATAAAGATACAAAAACTACTCGATAGTGGTGTCAGTGCTAAAGAGATAGCAGTCCTTTACCGTGTGAATGTTCTTTCTCGTTCTATAGAAGAGGGGCTTAACCGCTCAGGAATCGCTTACAAACTTGTAGGTGGATTACGATTTTATGATCGTGCTGAGATTAAAGATCTTATCTCTTATCTTCGAGTTATAACAAATCCTCATGATGATTTCTCTCTTAAGCGCATCGTAAATAAACCAAAACGAGGTCTTGGAAAAGCGAGTGTAGACAAGATAGAACTCGCAGCTCTAGCAAATGAAACTTCTATCTATGAGTACATAAAACATTCAGATATAGCTACTTTAGTGGCATTAGTAAAAAAGAAAAATGCAAATACACTTAAAGAGTTTATAGTAAACTTAGATGAGGTCGCTCGTGTTTCTAAAGAGTCTACTTATGAGTTTATAGATGTACTCGAAGAGACCTTTCATCTTAAAAGTATCTACAAAGGTATGCAAGATGAGTCTGATAGAGTTCTGAATATGGATGAGTTTTATGGACTTTTCCGTGACTTTATCAAAAAATCACCAGATGCCTCTTTAGATGAGTTTTTAAATGAACTTACACTTCAGAGTGAGCAGGACCAAGTTGAGGGTGAATCTATCTATATGATGAGTATTCATGCCTCTAAAGGTCTTGAGTTTGAACATGTTTTTATTATTGGACTTGAAGAGGGCTTTTTACCACTTGTAGGTGATGGAAGTGACTTAGAAGAGGAGCGTCGACTTGGATATGTCTCTATGACTCGTGCAAAAGATAGCTTAACACTCTCACATGCAGGAAGCCGTTTTTACAAAGGTCGTAGAAGTGACTTAGTAAAAAGTAGATTTTTTAATGAAGCAGGACTCTGCGAGGGTTCACTTATAGTTGAGAAAAATACAGCCTTTAAAAAAGGTGACTTAGTCCGTCACAAAATTTTCGGAACTGGTCGGGTAAATGGTGTGAGTCGTGCAGGAAAAGAGTTTAAACTCAACATTAATTTTGCGGGGACTCAGAGAGATATTCTTGCTTCATTTGTAGAGAGACTGTAGTTATGGGTCTAAATACTCTTTTTGTAGCTTACAAACCAAGTGGTATAGGCTCAAACAAATTTCTCTACTCTCTAAAACGTAAGTATAGTGATAAAAAAGCAGGTTTTTCGGGAACACTTGACCCCTTTGCTAAGGGTGTTTTACTTATAGGGTTTGGGAGTCATACAAAGCTATTTCGTTTTTTAAACAAAACACCAAAGAGTTATCGAGCAACACTTTGGCTAGGGGCTAAAAGTGATTCTCTTGATAGTGAGATGATAGAAGATGTAGCGATATTAGAGCCTCTGAGTGAAGAAGTAGTTTTGGATGCAGTAAAATCTTTAGAGGGTGAGTTAGAGTATGAGCCTCCGATCTTTAGTGCTAAGCGCATTAATGGCCAGCGGGCTTATGACTTAGCTCGTGCTGGTAAAGAGGTAGTTCTCAATAAAATAAATTCTACTATTTATGAGACGAAACTTCTGCACTACTGCCATCCCTTTGTAACTTTTGAAGCGACTGTGAGTGAGGGGACTTATATCCGTTCACTTGGTCGTATTATTGCAGAGAGACTAGGAGTAAAAGAGGGGAGTTTAAGTGCACTAGAGCGTTTAAATGAAGGTCAGTTCTTTTATGAAAATGAGAAGAAGTTAGATATAAAAAAATCTCTTAATATTGTGCAGAACTACTATTTAGGAGATCCTGAAAATATCCGATATGGTAGAGTACTTACAGTTGAAGATATGAAGATTCAAGATGCAGGAACATACTGGCTCGATAATGGAGATAATATCTCGATTATCACAATCAAGGATGATAAAGTAAAATATGAATTAGGGAGAATTCCATGTTAGTATTAGCAAGAAAATTAGATGAGTCCATCGTAATCGGTGATAACATTGTAGTAAAAGTAGTAGCCATTGAGAATGGTGTAGTAAAACTCGGTATAGATGCTCCTCAAGATGTGAAAATCATGAGAAATGAGCTTATAGAAGAGGTAAAAGAGCAAAATAGAGCGGCTGTTCATGTAGCAGATGCTGCAGAGATAGATGAGCTTAGCAGACTTCTAGGTAAAAAGTAGAAGAGATGAAACAGTATAGAGCTTTTGCAAAAGTAAATATATTTTTAAAGATAACAGGAACTCGTGGTGTTTACCATGAGATCATTTCACGTTTTATGAAAGTAGAAAATCTTTATGACACTTTAGAGTTCGTCAAAAAAGAGGATACGGATGCAAAGGCAAATGAGTTTAAAATCATAGGAGAGTTCTCTTGTGAGGTAAAACAAAATACTATCTATAAAGCCTACTTCGCACTCAAAGAGTTTACAAACTCTCAAAAACTCGAAGAGTTGATGCGAGACTATGCTATAAAAGTTACTAAAAATATCCCTGCCTTTGCTGGTCTTGGTGGGGGTAGTAGTGATGCTGCAACTTATCTTAAGATGTGCAATAGCGTTTTAGATTTAGGTTTAAGCCTGAATGAACTTGCAACTATAGGTTTAAAAGTTGGTGCAGATGTGCCATTTTTTATCTATGGGTATGATAGTGCAAATGTGAGTGGCATAGGGGAAGTGGTAGAGGAGTTTAAAGAGCCTCTCTTAAAGATAGAAACATTTACTCCAAAGATAGAGATAAGTACACCAAGAGTCTATACAATCTACCGAGAAGATTTCTTCGCCCCTATAGATGGATTTGAGACACAAAAACTTAAAGGTATGCGTTCACTTGAAGCTTTAAGTAGTATGAGTGCAACAGAAGCAAATGACCTCTTTAAACCTGCTATTCAAGAGTATAAAGAGTTAAAAGAGCACTTTAAGGCTGGTTACTTCTTTAGTGGAAGTGGTAGTAGTTTTTTTAGAGTAATAGAGAATTAAAAAGAGAAGATAATATGGGTGAAACAATAGCAAAAAATAAGAAGGCATATCATGACTACTTCATTGAGGAGAAGTTTGAGGCTGGACTCGTTTTAACGGGGAGTGAGGTGAAGGGAATACGGGCACACCGTGTGAACTTAAAAGATAGTTTTATAAAGTTTGTACAGAATAGACCTGTCCTCTTTAATGCACATATAGGAAGACTAGAGACTACACACCATTTTTATGGACATGAAGAGAGAGGTTCTAGAAATCTTTTACTACATAAGAAGCAGATAGAGAAGATGCTTAAAGCGGTAGCAAGAGATGGGTTTACTATAGTACCTATTCAACTCTATTTTAATGATAGAAATATCGCTAAAATTCAGATAGGTATAGCCAAAGGAAAGCAACTCCACGATAAACGCCAAGACCTTAAAGAGAAGGATCAAAAACGCGATATCGCTCGTGCTATGAAGGAGTACTAGTGAAAGCTATTTTCACTCTTCTTTTTCTCTCTGTGTCTCTTATGGCGTTTAACATTGAGAAAGTAGATGTTTTAGAGTATAAAGTTGCAAATGGGAAAACGGCACTTATCCTTTTTGAAAGCCAAGAGGGGATAGAACTTCTAAGTGTAAGAGTTGGGAAAAAGAGATTTGAAATTTTTCCAATGCCTAATAGCGAAGAGAAAAAATATGCTCTTATCCCATTTAGTTACTATGCAAAAACAGAAAATAAAACACTTTTTATAAATTATAAAGAGAATGAAAAACTAAAAAAAGAGAGTCTGCTTTTAAAAGTTGTAAAGGGAGAGTATGCCAAAGAGGAGATACATGTCAGTAGCTCCAAGGTAAACCCAAAAAGTGCAGCAGTGAAAAAAAGAGTCTCCCAAGAGTATAGTCAAGCGATGAAGATTTATGGCACGGTGACTCCTAAGAGTTATCTCACTAAACCCTTTATTTTTCCTCTTGAGAGCAAAATTACATCTGCATTTGGAAAGGCTAGAGTCTATAACGGTTCACTCAAAGGCTACCATAGTGGTACTGACTATAGAGCGTCTGTAGGTACTCCCATAAAAGCTGCAAATGATGCTCGTGTAGCACTAGTGAAAAAACGCTTTTACTCAGGTGGTACAGTTCTTTTAGACCATGGAGAGGGTATCTACACATGTTACTTTCATATGAGTGCATTTAATGTAAAAGAGGGCGATTTTGTAAAACGGGGTGAGATTTTAGGTCTCTCAGGAAAAAGCGGTCGTGTAACGGGTCCGCATTTGCATTTTTCCGCTAGAATAAACAGTGTACAGGTAGATCCTCTACAACTTATAGATATAATGAATAAAAACTTATTAACAGGAAAATAAAATATGACACTTTTTCAGATACTTATGCTTGGTGCTTCAGCATTTTTTGCATATAAAATATATGAACACATTCAAACACTTCAGGATCCACAAGAGGGCGAGACAAGCACAAAAAGTAATGCTCCTCAAAGAACAGCAGATGCTTTTTCCACTTTTGATTCTAGCTCTTTAATAGATAAGGCAGATGATGCAGTGGTAGAGGGGAACTTAGATAAGGCACTCGCTATTTATAGTGAAGCGAACATTAAAGAGAGAGGGAATGGTGAAGTGCTCTTCAAAATGGGATATGTAATGGCTCTTCAAAAACGCCATGAAGAGGCGCTAGAGTACTTTAAAGAAGCATTAGAAGCAGATGATAAGAATCCATTTACTCATTTAGAGATGGCCTATGTTTACATAGAAGAGGGTGAGTTTGCAAGTGCAAGAACACATCTTAATGCTGCACTAGAGCTAGATCCTGAGCTAGAAAAAGCTAAAGATGCACTTGAAGAACTTAATAAAGAGCACTAAAAATGAAACTTTTAGAAATTTATGAGTACTTAAATGAACTTTCACCTTTTGAACTTCAAGAGAAATGGGATAACTCGGGTCTCTTAATCGGAGATTTTGAGACAGAGATACAGGAGATAGCACTCAGTATAGATGTAGATGAAAAGCTTATCGATTCACTCTCACATAATACACTTTTAATCACACATCACCCCATTATTTTTGGAGGATTAAAACAGCTAGAATTTTCAAAATATCCTGCAAACTTAATCCAAAAAATGATACAAAAAAATATTAGTAATATTGCGATGCACACAAATTTTGACCAAACGCACCTTAATGATTACGTTGCAACAGAGGTCCTTGGATATAAAATTTCAAAAAAAGATGGATTTGTTGCTTACATAGATATTGATGAAGATTTTAATGATTTTGCAGCACATGTTTCTCAAGCATTTGGACTTGAAGTGGCTCGTTGTGTGAAGTGTGGTGATAGAGTCAAAAGAGTCGCTCTCACCACTGGTTCAGGCTGTTCTCTTATGAAGAGTTTAGAGGCAGATTGTTTTCTAACAGGTGATGTAAAATATCATGATGCGATGGAAGCAAAAAGTATAAATTTATCGTTAATTGACATCGGACATTATGAAAGTGAACACTTTTTTGCACAAATTCTAGAGAAAAATTTGAAAAATTTAGGTTTAAAAGTTATAATTGCATCATCAGAAAACCCATTTACATATATACACCCTTAAAGGACACCAATGAACAAGCACTTGCAACAACTAATTGACCTCTCTATCGTAGATAGTAACATCGATGCTTTTGAACCACAAATCGAAGAAGCAAACTACAACTACGAAGCAGCACTTGCTAAGACAAAAAGTATCGAATCAGATATAGAAAACTTAAGTACAGAGATCAAAGAAGAAGAGCTTAAAAAAAGTAAAAATGAGCTTCACCTTGCAGAGCTTTCTCAAAAATTAGAAGAGAATGCTAAAAAAAGTGGTGACGTGAAAACTGAACGTGAAATGAAATCTTTACAACTTGAAGAAGAGATTGCTAAAGAACAAGTGACTTTTGCAAATGAAGAGATCGCACGTTTAGAAAAAATCATCGAGCTAAAGCATGAGCAGATTGAAGTAGCAAAGGCAACTCTTGTTGAGTTAAGTGCTTCTTTAGAAACTGTAAAAGCTGATGTTGATGCAAAACTTGAGACTATCCATAAAGATCGTCAAGAAGTATTTGTTCAAAAAGAGAAACTTCTTGGTGAAATGAACCAAAAAGGTCTTGCTTTTTACCAAAAGATCCGTAGATGGGCTAAAAACACAACAGTTGTTCCTGTTGAAGATCAAGCTTGTATGGGTTGTCACATGGTGATTGGAGATAAGGTTTATGCTGATGTTATCAAAGGTGAAGAGATTACAACATGTCCTCACTGTGGTCGTATTTTATATATGAAGCCTAACGAAGAGTAGTTTGAAACCCTTTACGCTTTTTTACTACAGTGTGAGTCTATTGCTATATCTTATAGCACTTCCTCTCATTGTATATCTGGCGTTTAAACAGAAGTATAAAGAGTCAATCCCCGCACGTTTTTTTCTTTTTAAAAATTCTCCTTTTACAAAACAGAACGCTATCTGGTTTCATGTTTGCTCGCTTGGTGAAGCAAGAGCTTTAAAACCGATACTTGACTTAGTAGGTAAGAAAGATGTAGTGATAACTACTATTACTCAAACAGGACAGGCTGAAGCTTCAAAATATGATGCTGAGGTTCGATACCTTCCTTATGAGATGTTTTTACCCTTTTGGATTAAAAAGCAGAAGTTACTTGTTGTTCTTGAGGCTGAGTTTTGGTATCTACTTTTTGCAGTAGCATTTAAAAGAGGAGCAAAAGTTGTTCTACTTAATGCTCGTATCTCAGATAAGAGTGTGAAGAAGTATTTGCAGTTTGGATGGTTTTATAAAAAATTACTCTCTTATGTAGATACTCTCTATGTGCAGAGTGAAGTAGATAAAAACCGTTTTATCGCTTTAGGTGCTAGAAATATTGAAGTAATTGGAAATATTAAACTAGCGGGTGAGATTAATAAAACGAAAGAGTATGAAAAACCTGAGTGTGAACTAATCGTTGCAGGGAGTACTCATGAGGGTGAAGAGAAGTCTATAATAAAAGCTTTTGTAGAGTACAGAAAAAGTGCTGATGCAAAACTAGTTGTAGTTCCTCGACACCCTGAACGTTTTAATGGTGTTTATGATTTACTAGAGAGCTATACAAAAGAGGCTGACTTAAAACTTTCTCGTTTCTCAGAGAAAGCTGATTTTGAAGCGGATGTTATTTTAGTAGATATGATGGGTGAACTTAACAATATCTATGCTGTAAGTGACATAGCTATTTTAGGTGGGGCATTTAAAGAGGATGTAGGTGGACACAATCCACTAGAACCTGCATTTTTTAACTGTAAGATAATTACAGGCAAGCACTTTTTTCATCAAAAAGAGCTCTTTAAGTATGTACACCATGTGCAGTATGTAGAACCAAGTGAGATACATCGTGCGCTTAGAGAGGCAAAAGAGTTACCACCATCAATGGTAGAGGAGACAATAGATTTAAAACCTATTGTGAATAAAATACTCAACAGCTAAGAATGTGATGCTTTAGCTTCACCTTAGTAAAAAAATTTAAAGGAAAACAGAATGGCGACAGAAAAAGCATATAAAATTCTTGCATTGCAAGAGGGCATTTCTAATAACAGTGCAAAGTCGATGATAGACCGTGGGCTAGTGTATGTTGGAAACAAAAAAGTAATGATAGCTCGTGGAGAGATCAATGCAGATACAAAATTTAGAGTTATTAAAGTAGAGAGACCAAAACCTATCTTTGAAAATGATGATATAGTTGTAGTTGATAAACCAGCTTATATAAATAGTGATGAGATAGAGAGACAGTTTAAACCCGCTGTTTTACTTCATAGACTTGACCGTGAAACATCGGGTGTCTTGATGCTTGTGAAAAACGAAGAGTTTCGTGAAAAGGCTATTAAAGAGTTTAGACAAGATAAGGTATATAAAGAGTATATCGCATGGGTAGAAGGTATCATGAGTGAGCCTATCGAAGTTGATAAGGCGATTACAACTCAAAAAAAGAATAATAAAGCCTTTTCTAATGTATCTCCAAAAGGAAAACCAGCTCGTAGTGAGTTCTTTCCTGATATAGTTAGTGCGGGTAAAACAAAAATTAAGTGTATTATTCATAATGGACGAACACACCAGATTCGTGTACATCTTCGTTATATTAATCACTCTATTATTGGTGATGAGCAGTATGGTGGGCGTCGTTCAAAACGTGTAATGTTACATGCTCATAAAGTAAGACTTTTAGGGATGGAGTTTAAATCTCCTGAGCCAAAAGAGTTTATTCACTTTCAATAAAGAGCGTTTAAACTGCGTTTTATACCTTTTTATGTATAATTCGCGCATCAATCACTAGTAGGGAAATCCTAGCATTTATGTGTGGGTTGCTTCATTGTAAAATGAGGTTACGCTATCCGAAAGTAGTTGTAATAATATTAAGGACAATTTAATGAAAAAAATTCTTTTTTTACTAGTAGCATTTTCTGCTGCTGCATTCGCAAATGAGGGTGAAGTTGCTAACCAAACTCTT
>Ga0256837_1000502_pt1 | contig 32458 bp, 37 predicted proteins | sample 4562384metaG_FD_185976 | JGI IMG/M metagenome (GOLD analysis project Ga0256837, IMG submission 185976) | Hydrothermal vent microbial communities from Guaymas Basin, Mexico - 4561-384 | ecosystem: Environmental > Aquatic > Marine > Hydrothermal vents | place: Mexico: Guaymas Basin | collected... | reverse complement strand
CTTTATATCTGAATTTTTTACCTGCCCACATAGGTTTTACTTCTCCTACGATGTAAGGAGCCGTCCACTCTTCTTCAATCAGCTCAATTTTTCTCTCAGGTACTTCAATATTGAAGTTTTCTCTTGCGTTATCGCTTATAAATTTTTGAAACGTTTCTATATCACCTTCAAAAAACTCAGCCAACGCCGGTAAAATTACGGGAGCACTGAATACTCCGGCAGCACCTTTTAATTTGTTTTTTATTGTATGCGGAGCACTGTCGCTTCCGAACATAACTTTTTTATGACCTTTTTTTACGTATTCCTGGATTTTAAGTTTGTCAGCAGGTGTTTTAATAATCGGTTTACAAAAGAAATGAGGATTTAACATACCTCCTGCTAAATCATCAAGAGTTAATAGTAAATGATGAAGGGTTACGGTTGCGTATAGATTTTCATATTCCTCCAAAAGCCCTAATAAATCAGCCGTACCTACATGCTCCATAATAATTTTCAGTTTTGGAAAATCACGTGCTAGTTTTTCATAAACAACAGCAAATTCTCTTTCTCTATCAAGAACAAATCCGTTTGTTTCTCCATGAACGGATAAAGGAATACCCAGCTCTTGCATAATTTCAAGCACCGGATAAATATTTTCTATCGATTTTACTCCACCTTCACTATTTGTAGTGATTCCCGCCGGATAAAGTTTGATTGCAAAAATATCTTCAGCTAAATCCAAAAGCTCGTCTTCAGTGTATTCTCTCATAAATACATTCATTAAAGGCGTAAAATTCTCACTATTTGCTAAAATCTCTTCTTTATACGATTCAAGTCTTTGTCTATTATCTACAGGAGGTACGAGGTTTGGCATAATTACAGCCGCTGCGAATTGATTTATAGTATAAGGAATAACATCACGAAGCATTTTTCCTTCACGGAGATGTAAATGCATGTCTATTGGAGTATTTAGAATCATTTGAAGCCTTTTTTATGTAATTTTAACAAAAAGAAACTATAAGACGAATTTAATATCCTTATGATTTTGAAGTCTTTTAAAAAATTCGTTTCTCTCTTCTTCGCTTGTTACATAAGCTTCAAATTTTTGAGAATAATATTTTCCTTTTTGGTTATTATCCTCTATTTTACATTCTTGATTATCAATACATTCTTTAACTGCCGCTTTCATTTTTTCTTTATCTTCACCTATAATTCTAAATCCCCACATTCTCGGATACTCTATTTTGTTTTCTTTTTTATCCATATTCCCCTCCTTTTATTTTAAAACTTTAGTATGATTATATCAAGTTTCTTTCTTTCTGTAAAGATAATATAAGTGTAGAAATTATTTACAATAAAAGCCCAAAAGGGCAAAAATTACATAAAGTAGACCATAGGTACAATAGTAGGATATTTTTTAGTTTTTCTAAATACGTGTTTTCTTATAACGTTTCTAAGCTCGTTTTCAAATATTCTGTTTTTTTCATAAACATAATCTTTTGCGTGGTCAATGTAATTTACTAACAACTCTTCCATCTCTTTAGCAAATGCTTTGTCATCTTTATCAGCAATAATTCCATAAGTAGAAACACGAGGACGCCCTATTAATTTTTTATTTTGTCTATCAACTTGGGCAACTATCATAATAATACCCTCATTCGCCAGTTTTTGTCTATCGATCACCACGTCGTTTTCTATTTGTTCATTAATTTGATTATCGATATAAATTTTTCCAACTTTTACATTTTTAACTTTTCTAACTCTTTTCGGAGTGATTTCCCACTGTTCTCCATCTTCCATAATAAATACATTCTCTTCTTTCATACCTGCTTGAAGAGAAGTCTCTTTATGCTTCATAAGATGGTTATATTCACCATGAACCGGGAAGAAATATTTAGGTTTTACAAGACGAAGCATCAGTTTTTGCTCTTCTTGACTTGCGTGACCTGAAACGTGAATTTCACTGAATTCGTGATACGCAACTTTTGCACCTTTTTTCATCAAGAAGTTTATAAGTTGTGAAACAGTAGGTTCATTACCCGGAATTGCTTTTGCCGAAATAATAATTTGATCACCCTCTTTAATTTTTACATGTCTATGTTCGTCAATCGCCATTCTGTAAAGAGCACTCATACTCTCACCCTGGCTACCTGTAGTAATAATTAAAATTTCTTCGTCTTGATACTTTCCTATTTCATAAGGGTCTATAAAAATATCTTTTGGAAGCTTGATATAACCTAAATCCATAGCAACATTTAAGTTCTGCTCCATACTTCTTCCGATAATACAAACTTTTCTTCCAAACTTAATTCCTTGTTCAATTGCCTGATAAACCCTATGAATATTCGATGAGAAGGTAGACATAATAACTCTACCTTTTGTTTTCATAAACAGATCTTCAAATGTCTTACCTACTACGCTCTCACTTGGTGTAATCCCAGGCTTATAAGAGTTTGTAGAGTCACTAAATAACGCCAACACCCCTTTTTCTCCGTAATACGCAAGTCTGTGTAAATCAGGTGGATATCCGTCAATAGGGGTATTGTCTATTTTAAAATCTCCGGTATGAATGATTGTACCAATAGGGGTCTGAATAGCAAGAGAAGAACTGTCAACAATAGAGTGAGTCATATGAATCCACTCTACTTTAAAATCACCTATTTGGATAGGATGACGTTTTTTTACGCTTCTAAAATAACTTTTATATTGATGGATTTTATGTTCTTTAAATTTATTTTCAATCATAGCAAGCGGAAGAGATGTTCCGTAAATTGGAAATTGCATTTCTTTAAATAAATAAGGAACGGCTCCGATATGGTCTTCATGTCCGTGAGTAATTATAAGACCTTTGATTTTATGACGGATTTCTCTAAGATAACTAAAATCTGGAATTAAAATATCAACTCCGTGCATATCTTCATTCGGGAAACTCATCCCACAATCTATGATAATAGCACTGTCTTCAGTTTCAAGAACTGCACAGTTTCCACCTATTTCGTCAAGTCCTCCAAGAGGAGTAAATCTTACCCATCCTTTTTTATTACTATCTATTTTTGTATGACAATTAAGCCTTGCTTTATGAATTTTTTCATTTTCATTAAACGCTTTATTCAAATCTTTAAACCATACGAAGTTTTTAGGATCGATTTTTTTCTGAGATTGCGAGTAGTTTTTTTTCGTCTGTTTTTCTATTTTTTTAGGATTTTCATTTGTTTCTGTTTTGTTTTCAACATTTTCTTTTTCAATATTTTGTTCTACTTTTTCTTCATTTTCTTTTTTTAAATTTTCTTCAACAGTATTTTTAATCGCTTCTTGAAGATTGATTTCTTTTTCCATTCTTACTCCTTTCTTTTAGCGCAGAAAAGAGCCGGAAAAAAGTATCAGCATCTACTTGGTGAGGTCTTATCGTATCGGCAAGCCCGAATTCTTTAGGATCAAAATTGAAAGCCGCAGATAAATTTTTTTTGAGTGTTTTACGAGGATTACTAAATGCAATTTTTAAAAATTTAGCAAAATCCTCATCATATGAGTCTTTAAATTTTTTAAATTCAATTACACTGCTTGTAACTTTAGGAGCCGGAACAAAAGCCCCCGGCGGTATATCAAACAATTTTTTTACATCAGCCACTCGGCTTGCCAGAATACTTAAAGACCCATAATTTTTATCACCTGGTTTTGCGCTAAATTTATCCGCAACTTCTTTTTGAATTAATACAACTATATTTTTAGCATTTTTATCTTTTAATGCTCTTAAAATTATATTAGTTGCTATATAGTAAGGCAGATTTGCTACCAAATCATAGTTTTCATCCGCCAAACTTTCCTGCCAATATTTTAAAACATCACCACAAATTAAGTTTAAATCAGGAAATTTCTGTTTTAAAATTTCACAAAGTTCTTTGTCTATTTCGATTGCCGTTACTTTATTTCTTTTTTCCAGCAACTTTTCTGTTAAATCGCCTAAGCCAGGCCCAATTTCTATTACCAAATTATCGGTATTGGGCATCGCTTGGGCGATCTTGTCTAAATAGTGCTTGTCTTTTAAAAAATTTTGACCGAATTTTTTCTTTGCCTTGATTATATCATATCCTTTTTAAAAAAGTAAATAGTATGATAAAATTATAACAAATTAAACTACCCGTAGATTAAGCAAATAAAGGATTTTAATGGAATATTTCGCTAAAAGAATAATCCCATGTCTTGATGTAAAAGACGGAAGGGTGGTAAAAGGTGTTAATTTTGTAGGCTTACGTGATGCAGGTGATCCGGTAGAAGCCGCTATCAGATATAATCAAGAAGGAGCAGATGAACTGACATTTCTTGATATTACGGCAAGTCACGAAGAAAGAAAACCGATTGTAGATATTATCAAAAACGTAGCTCGCGAAGTATTTATTCCATTAACCGTCGGTGGAGGAATAAGTGAACTTAATGATATTTATAATTTATTAAACGTAGGATGTGATAAAGTTTCTATAAACTCTGCTGCCGTTAAAAGACCTGAATTTATCAATGAAGCCAGCAAAAGATTTGGGAGTCAATGTATAGTAGTGGCAATAGATGTAAAAAAAATCGCTCCAAATAAATGGCACGTTTTTATAAAAGGAGGTCGAGAAGATACCGGCCTTGACGCCATAGAATGGGCAAAAGAGGTTGTAGACAGAGGTGCTGGTGAAATACTCCTGACTTCAATGGACGCAGACGGAACAAAAGCCGGTTTTGATATTGAAATTACGGAAAAAATATCAAAACTTGTTAATGTTCCGGTAATCGCCAGCGGTGGTGCCGGAAAGATGGAACATTTTAAAGAAGTTTTTGAACATTCGGCGGATGCAGCTTTAGCAGCGAGTATTTTTCACTTTCGCGAAATAGATATTATGGATTTAAAACAATATTTAAGAAATAACAATATAAGTGTTAGGATATAAAATTGAAAAAACTTATACTTTTAATTCCTTTTTTAGTTTTTGCATTTGAGGTTGAATTTACTAAAATTTACAAAGAATATGTAATTCCAAAAAAAGAAGCCATTTTAATAAAAACTAAAAACAATAATTTAACTTTTCCTTTTAAATTTATTAAAGTCAAAGACGGATATATTTTAATTGGAAATTTAGAGGAAATAAATATGTGGCTTGAGAATAATTTTTATGCTCCTGATGATGCTGAGTTTAAAACAATAAAAATTACCATTGTTGACATGGACAAAATTCAATATAAAGTAATTAAAAAAATAAAAAGAATTTATAAAGGATGCGAACTTAAAAAACTTATCTTTTTAACACCTGATGAAGTAAAAATTATTACAAAACCTATATACATTAAAACAAAATATAAAATTATTTTAGACTGTAAATAATGTTCCACGTGAAACAAAGGTAAAAAAATGATTATTTCGGCCGGTAATGAAGAAATTTTTAGTTTTGCTACTCCAATAGGTGTAGGATTAATTGAAAGTACGATAAATCTCACTAGGATTTGTCTGTTTAAAAAACCTGATTTTTTAATTTTTGTGGGAAGTGCAGGAAGCTATGGAAGATTAAAAATCTTTGATATAGTAGAAAGTAAAAGCGCTTCTAATATTGAGCACTGCTTTTTTAAAAAAAAGTGTTACTCACCAATAGAAAACATGATTTCAATTGATGATGTTTCACGTGGAACAATAATAAACTCTTCAAATTATATTACGACATCAAGTTTAATCTCAAAAGCTTATTTACATATAGGAATAGACGCAGAAAATATGGAATTTTTTTCTGTATTAAAAGTGGCAAAAGAATTTGGAATACCTGTAAAAGGAATTTTTATCATTACTAATTATTGTAATGAAAATGCACATAATGATTATTTGACAAATATAAAAATAGCAAAAGAAAAATTAATCAAATATTTAGAAAACAAAAAAATCATAAAGGAAATAAAATGAAAAAATGCTTTATGGATTATCTGCCTGAAGAACTTTTAGAAATGGGTATACAACCTAAGTTTAGAGTAAAGCAATTATATAATTGGGTTTATAGAAAATATGTAGATGATTTTGAAAAAATGACAAATTTACCAAAAGATTTAAGAGAAAAACTAAAAGAAGAATTTTACGTTAATCCTCTTGAACTTGTAAATCACGAAATAGCAAGTGACGGAACCGAAAAATTTTTATTTAAACTACATGATAATCATACAGTTGAGACGGTACTTATTAAAATGAAAGACGAAAGAATAGAAAACGGTAAAAAAAAGGAAGCAAAATACACCGTATGTGTATCAACTCAAGTAGGATGTAAAGTGGGATGTGCTTTTTGTCTAACAGCCAAAGGAGGATTTGTGAGAAATTTAACTCCGGGTGAAATAGTGGCGCAAGTATGGTTTATGAAAAAATTTAAAAATTTTGATGAAAATAAAGCTTTAAATGTCGTATATATGGGAATGGGCGAACCTTTAGACAATTATGACAATATGGTAAAAGCTATCAAAATAATAGCACATCCTGACGGACTTAATATTTCACCTAAAAGACAAACAATCTCCACATCAGGAATTGCTCCGAAAATTAAAAAATTAGGAAAAGAAAATTTAGGAGTTAATTTAGCTATTTCTTTACATGCGGTTGATGATGAATTAAGAGAAGAGCTTATTCCTCTTAATAAAGCGTATAATATTCAAAGTGTTATAGATGCTGTTAGAGAATTTCCGATAGATAAAAGAAAAAAAGTTATGTTCGAATATCTTGTAATTAAAGACGTAAACGACGATATCAAATCAGCAAAAAAATTAGTAAAATTATTAAATGGAATTCCAAGTAAAGTAAATTTAATTTATTTTAACCCCTATCCTGGAAGTCCTTATAAAAGACCTGATGAAGAAACTATGAAAAAATTTCAGCGTTTCTTGCTTGATAGAGGAATCACCTGTACCATAAGAGAGAGTAAGGGTATTGATATAAGCGCTGCTTGCGGACAACTTAGAGAAAAAGAACTAAAAAATTGTACTTCACCTGAATTTAAGGAATAAAGATGGCAGAACTAAAATATTTACCAGCAGGAATAAGATTACATCTAAAAGAAATAATTTATAAATTAACGGATGATCTAAGTAAATATTATTATTTTCATTTCGAAGATATTCCAACAGGATTAAAAGCGGAAAAAATATTAAAAAGGGAAAATATAAAAACAATACCTACTCCTAATGAAATATTTGAAGACTGTGGAGTAACGATATTGACAACGGAAAAAAACGTTATTAAAAAAATCCTTGATAAAGAAAAAATTAAATATGAAATTTGGGTTATGGAAAATAAAAAATATAAAAAAATAGAAGGAAATTTAACAGCAAAAAGCTGTAATATTTAATCTTTATATATCTTTATATCTGCTTGATTTTTAATCTTAGCAAAATATTCTTTTAAAATTCTATCTCTTTTTTCTTTTATAAGTCTATTAGCAATAATATTTTTTACCTTATTTAAAGGAAGTAAAATTTTTCCGTCTTTTCTAGCAATATAATATGTAACAAATGCCGTTCCGTTATTTATGATAGGTGTAAATTCCCCTACTTTTGTATTTTTAAAAAGATATATTAGATTTACAGGAATTTCATCGTATTCGAATACCTGAGTTTTTGTAACTATATTATTATTCGATAAGAACGGCGATTTTTTAATTTTTTCGAGTTTTTGAGGATCTTTAGAAAAATAAGCCACTACTTGAATAGTCTTAAAAGTAGTAAATTCATCCTTATGATTTTCATAAAAATTATTAATTTCTTCATCACTGATTCTCAATTTTGAATTTACTATTTGAGAAAAAAGTTTTTCTTTTAAAAGATTATCTTTTATTTGTGATTTTACTTTATTAAGCTCACCTCTTTGCTGAAGATAGCTTTTAAATTCAAAAAGGCTCATACCGTTTTTTTGAGCAATTTTTTCCATGGCGTTTTCCACATCAAAATCATCAACTGAAATACCTCTTTTTTTAATTTCACTCTCTAAAATTTTTTTATCTATCAGATAATTTAACGCCTGTTGAGGAGTCATTTTAAGAGTTTGAAAAGTTTTTGAAATATCATAACTTGTAATAGGTTCACCGTTTACGCTTGCCACAACCCTATCAACTATTTTAGCTTGTAATAAAGAAGCGGCTATTAATCCAACTATTAAAATTTTTTTCATAATTTTCCTTTAAAAATTATCTCTAATTAATGATAGTTTTTCTATCAAACATTTAAATTCTTCCTCACTTACCAAGTTTTTTATTTTATTATTAAATTCTACAGCTACTTTTTCCGCTTTTTTCATATTTTCATATCCTTTTTCAGTTAAAACGATTTTATATGACTTGGCATTTATTTTTTCTTTTTTAATAAAATCTTTTGTTTCTAAAGAACTTATAATTCTTGTAATATTAGCTCTGTCTCTTCCTAAAATTTCAGCTATTTTGCTTGGCATAAGCTCTCCGATTTCATCAATTAATTTCAAAACACCAAATTGCTCCGAACTTAAATCATATTTTTTTATAGCACTGTTAAATTTTTTTCTTAAAGTGTTTAATGTAGTAGTAAGTGCAAATCCGAGAGATTCATCTATACTCAATTGCATATAAATCCTTAAAAGGTAATTTTAAGGAATTATACTATAAAGAAGAAAAAAAGAAGAAATTAGTTAGCCGCAGCTTCTTTAAGTGCTGCTAAAGCCGCTTCGTAGTTCGGTTCTTCCGTAATTTCAGGAACAAGCTCTTTATATGTTACTTTTCCATCTTTTCCTACAACAAATACAGCTCTTGCGCTCAATCCTCTAAGTGGTCCCTCAGCAATTAGTATTCCGTATTGAGTTGAGAAACATTTTTCTCTGTAATCACTTAATACTTGAAGATTTTCAACCCCTTCAGTAGAACAAAATCTTTTTGCTGCGAATGGTAAATCCATTGAAACTACACAAACAACAGCATTTTCTACATTTGCCGCTTCTTCATTGAATTTTCTGGTTTCCATCGCACATACAGGCGTATCAAGACTCGGCACGGCAATAATTAATTGTGCTATACCTTGAGCTCCACCAATAGTTACTTCTTCAAGTGAGCTGTTTGGTAAAGTTACAACCGGTGCTTTATCTCCTACGTTTACTTGATTTCCGTAAAGTGCTACGTCATTACCTTTTAATTTTGTTAATGTTGGCATGATGCCTCCTTTTTTATAGCAGTGTAACAAAAAGAAAATAAATAAAAAAGACTATTATTATCTCTTTTTAAAGAATGTTACAAATTGTAACTATAACTTTACAAAAATTATTTTAATCAGCTGTAATCGCTTTAAAAGTTTCCTTTACTTTGCCTTTAAAATAAAGTCTTCCGTTTCTTAAAGAAACATTAAGTTCTTCTTGGCTTTTTGGATAAACTTTCACAGAATTGTCTATCAACCCATTATCTCTTGCCGTTAAAAAAGAAGCACACATACCTGTCCCGCAAGCTAGAGTTTCATCTTCAACCCCTCTTTCATAAGTTCTTACAAAAAGTTTCCCCTCTTTTACCTCAGCCCAGTTTACGTTTGCGTTATATTTATATCTTAAATCCCTAGCTAATTTCTTATCAAAATTTTCTATACTTTCCATAATCACTATATGAGGAACCCCGGTATCATAGATTTTAAATTTTTTTCCAAAATCCTCATATTCTCCTATGAATTTATAAGGAGTCAGTTGAGACTCAACCAAATCCCCGTCGACCTCCGCTTCAATCACTCCGGCAAGCGTTAAAAACTTCATTTTTTTTGAAGCTAATCCTTGCGTATAGGCATAATGTGCAGCCGCCCTGCTTCCGTTTCCGCACATTTCAGCCTCGCTTCCGTCGGCATTGTAAAATTGCCACTCAAAATCATATTCATTATGAGGAAGTATTACAATTAATCCGTCAGCCCCTACTCCGTTTTGTCTGTCACAAAGTGTTTTTGCCAATTCACTTCTATTCTTTTTTTTAAATGTATGAAAAATTACAAAATCATTACCGCTTGCGCTGTATTTACTAACTACCATTATTCTCCTTTAAATATTTCTCTTCGAACTCTCTCGCTTCAATAGGAGGAGAGTAATAATAACCCTGAACGTAATCACACCCGTGAGAAAAAACAAAATCTCTTTGAATTTTATTTTCTACTCCTTCGGCAATAACTTTAAGATTCATATTTTTTGCCAATGAAATTATTGTTTTAGTTATCATTACATCGTCTTTATCATCCGGGATATCTTTTATAAAACTTCTGTCTATTTTAAGTTTGGATACGGGGAGTTTTTTTAAATAACTAAGTGACGAATAGCCCGTTCCGAAATCATCAATATTTATATTTATACCAAGATTTCTTATTTTTTCCAACATCGCAATAGATGTTTGAGGATCTTTCATTATGCTTTCTTCCGTAACTTCTATATTTAGATTATCAGGATTAAAATTATTTTTTTTTATAATTTCTTTTAAATGAGTGGCAAAATCGGTTTTTTCAAGCTGATACATAGTAACATTACAAGATAAAACACCGGGCTTGTATCCCATATTTTTCCATGCATTATATTGTTTAATGGCTTTTTCTATAATAAATAAATCTATTTTATCGATAAGCCCCATTTCTATAGCCAACGGAATAAATTCAAAAGGAGGTATTTTTCGTCCGTTTTTTATCCATCTTACAAGTACTTCACTACCGTAAAGATTATTGTTTTTATCTATTTGAGGTTGAAAAAAAGGAATTAATTCATCCTGTTTTAAAGCTTCATATAAATCATTTTTTAAATTAATTCTTTTTTTAGCCAATTCACTTAATGTTTTAGTAAAAAACTCAAATCTGTCTTTTCCCTTACGTTTGGCGCTATACATAGCGTTATCGGCATTTTTTATTATCTCTTCTACATTTTCTCCGTCTCTTGGTATAAGCGCTATTCCTATACTTCCTGAAATATGATGGGTATGTTCTCCCAATTTAATAGGTTCTTTTATTTCTTTTAAAATTCTTTGAGCGATTTCTATCACCATACTTTCTTGATCTATATCTTTCAAAAACACTAAAAATTCATCACCTCCGAATCTACTTATAAAATCTGTCTCTCTCACCACTCTTTTAAGTCTTTTGGCAATTTCTTTTAATGTTTCGTCGCCGTATTTATGTCCTAATGAATCGTTTATTTCTTTAAATCCGTCAATATCTATAAATAAAACGGCTCCTAAATCCTTTTTTCTTTTTATGTAAAATATCTCTTTTTGTAACAAACTCTCAAAATAACTTTTACTTAAAAGTCCGGTAAGAGAATCATAATTCGCCCTTTTAAAAAGTTTTTCTTTTTCGGTTTTTAACTCTTTTTCATATTGTAAAAATAATTTCCTAACCCAAAATGACAATATAAGTAAAACCGATATCATTACCGCTAAAATAAGTAACGACAAATAAAAAATATTCCGTATCAAAGTTTTATAAAGTTTTTGATGCTCTTCTTGCTTTTTTAAAAGTTTTTTATCCAGATAATCAAGATATACTCCGTTACCAAGGTAAATTCCAAGAGGTTTATAAACTTTCAGATAAGAGATTTTTTCAAGAGGCTGTTTGCCGCTCGGATTATATGCCCAATATTTTGCATATGTCCCCTCGGGATGCTCTAAAGCCTTTTTGGTTAAAAGCTGAACGATTTTGACATTATTTCTCTGAAGATTCCATCTATTGACACCTATTAATTTATGATTCGGATGATAAATTGTATTTCCTTTAAAATCCATTACGAAAATATACCCTTTTTCACCCCATTTGAGCTTATCTAAAATATCAGGGAGTATTTTTAGCGTTTTTGTTTTAGGGTCAGGAGAATTGATATTGTTTTTATATAAAGCGTCTATAATATTGTAAGCAATATTTGTTCTTTGTTTTGTAATTTGTTTAAGATTTTCCATAAATTCTTCTGTTATTATCTCTTTTTGTTTGTCAAAATTGTTTTTTATAGTTAAATAGGTAATAAAAGATATAAGAATTACAGTAACAACAAGCCCTGAAAGAGGCAAGCCTATTATTAATTTTGGAATATGTTTAGAATAAATTCTTTTCATATAAACTCCTTTTTCGGTATTAATGTATCGGAATTTCCTTAATTTACTTAATATGATATAATCACATAAAAAAGGCAAAAGATGATTTTAATAGCAGGGCCTTGCGTCATAGAAAGTAAAGAGCAGATTTTTAAAATAGCCGAATATTTAAAACCTTATAACGAAAAATATGATTTTTATTTTAAAGCGAGTTACGATAAGGCAAACAGAACTTCCCTTGATAGTTACAGAGGTCCCGGAATAGATAAGGGACTTGAAATATTAAACGAAGTAAAAGAAAAGTTCGGTTATAAACTTTTAACAGATGTCCATGAAACATGGCAGGTAAAAAAAGCAGCAGAAGTTGTAGATGTTTTACAAATTCCGGCATTTTTATGTCGTCAGACGGATTTATTGGTGGAAGCCGCAAAAACAGATAAAATAGTAAACATTAAAAAAGGCCAGTTTATGAATCCGGCCGATATGAAATATTCGGTTTTGAAAGTTCTTAAAACCAGAGGATGTGATGAGGTAAATTACGAAAATTCAAAAAAACACGGTGTATGGCTGACGGAAAGAGGAACTACATTCGGATATGGAAACTTGGTAGTGGATATGAGAAGTCTCTATATTATGAGAGATTTTGCTCCTGTAATTTTTGATGCCACACATGCAGTTCAGATGCCAGGCGGTGCTGGCGGAAAAAGCAGCGGAAAAAGAGAATACGTACCCGTACTCTCTCGCGCAGCCGCAGCAGTGGGAATTGACGGATTTTTCTTTGAGACACACTATGATCCGGATAATGCGTTAAGCGACGGACCGAATATGATTACCCCGCAGATGCTTGAAGAAATTACAAACGATATAGAGTGTATAAATAATTGCGTGAAGGAGAAAAAATGAAAGTATATGAAGGAAGTTTACAGCTTGAAGGCAGTGAAAAAGTCGCGATTATAGCCAGCAGGTTTAACCATTTGATTACGGATAGACTGATTGAAGGTGCAAAAGACGCTTTTTTAAGAAACGGGGGTAAAGAAGAGAATCTCGAACTTATTTTAGTACCGGGAGCATTTGAGATTCCTTTCGCATTAAAAAGAGCTCTGAAAAAAGATTTGTTTGACGGAATAGTGTGCCTTGGAGCAGTTATTAGAGGAGCCACTCCTCATTTTGATTACGTAGCAGCAGAAGCTACAAAAGGTATAGCTAACGCTACTTTACAATACGATACGCCTGTAACATTTGGGCTACTTACAACAGACACAATAGAACAGGCAATAGAAAGAGCCGGAACAAAAGCAGGAAACAAAGGTTTTGAGGCTATGCTCGGACTAATTGAAATGATTAATCTTTATAAGGAATTTTAATGGCAACTATAACACATGCAAGAGAAGCCGTAATCCAAACGCTTTATGCGCTTGAACAAGGAAACGATGAAGCGGTAAAACAGTTTGACGAACTTTTAAAAGAAAAAAAAATCAAAGGCTCAAAAGCCGAGTTCGCTAAAAAACTTTTAAACGGAATCTTAGAACATTTAGACGAAATAGACGAAATTATAAAAGACCATCTGATAGACTGGAGTTTTGACAGACTCGATAAAGTTGATAAACAGATTTTAAGACTTGGCGTATATGAACTAAAATATACCGATACGCCTTTTCAAATAGTAATAGACGAAGCCGTAAAAATAGCAAAAAACTTCTCTGAAGATAAAGCAAAAAGCTTTATTAACGGGATTCTTGACAGAGTGGCAAAAGAAATAAGGGAAGAATCGAAAAAATAATCTTCCCTATTTTAGTATCTCAGGTTTGAATTCTTCAATAAGTTTGTTTTTATCGGTTTTTAACAAATCTTTTTCTATAAGTCTGAATATTTTATCACTATATTTCATAGCGTTTAATACGTCATTTGAAATTATTTTTGGAAGTGATAAAAATACTTTCTTATCTCCGTACCGTTCAATCAACATATCAATATCTTCCGCTACAGCTTTTACAGCTTCTTTATAGATTTCATCTTTTAGATTATGATTTTCTCCGCTTGCGGCTCTATTTAAAAATCCCGCTTTTTTTACATCTCCGGTGGTATCAGTAATCAAATCAGAAAGTTTTTTATGACTTTCAACAACATCAATCGCAGTTAAAAAATCAAGTTTAATTTCATTCGGTTTTAAACCGGCCTCCGCTTCAAGAGTTCTTGGAGCAGCTTTGTAAGCTTTTATTTCCCCAAGAGATGCTACTATTACCAAATCACCTACTTTCATTCGTTCTCCTTTTTGTTAATTATACATTAAATTTTCGGTAATTGCCAATTTCGTATATGAGCTATAATTCTTAGAAACACACCTACAATAAATATTGTTAGAATATAAAAAAAATCATTTGGTAAGAAATATACTAATAAAGCCACTAAAATTGCTATACTCCCGTAAAATTTTTCTTTTAGAATAAAAGGAATATGATTTATAAGCATATCTCTAAACATCCCTCCTCCAACGGCTGTAATAAGAGCCAAAGTAGCCACTCCGAAAATATTAAACCCCTTCATCTCTCCTACAATTGCCCCTGATATGGCAAAACTAACGAGCCCTATGGAATCACTGAGTAAAAAGAGTCTATTTTTTTCAAAATCAAATCTGTGAAATTTAAAATAAATCCCTATCAACACTACCAAAAGCACCAAAATTCCCGGTAATATATCGGTAAAAGCATAAATCTCTCTATCAGCAATAACATCTCTTATAATACCCCCACCAAGAGCCGTCAAAAACGCACTTATAATAATCCCAAGCAAATCAAGGCCGTTTTTCACGCCTATAATAAAGCCGCTTATAGCAAACGCCACTATTCCTATAATATCGGTAATTTCTAACATTTTATCCTCTGTGAGTGAGTAATGGCCACCGCTATGGCATCGGTAATATCAAGAGGTTTTATATCACCTTTTAAACCCAAAATTCTTTTAACCATAAAAGCAACCTGCTCTTTTTTTGCCTTTCCGTTTCCGGTAACTGCTCTTTTTACCTGAAGAGGCGTATATTCGGCAAAATTTCCGTGTACCTGTAAAATCCTAAGAGACAATGCTCCTCTAAATTGAGCTAGTTTTAAAACTGTTTTTGGATTATAAGCATAAAAAATATCTTCAATCGCCACTTCATCAATCGGATTTTTTAAAATAATATCCAGTCCCTCTATCAACTGAGAAAGCTGATATTGTAACTCTTTTTCAGTGATTTTTATAAAACCGGCATCCAATAACTGTAATTTTGGCGTGGTTTCTATAATAGCATATCCGCATCTGATAGTTCCGGGATCTATTCCAAGTATTTTCATTCACACTTCTTTCATGTTTTATTCACATTTAATTCACTATGTGAATAACTTTATTAGACATTTAATTTCCATTATGTTAAAATTAAATTCACATAACTTTTCACAATATATTCACAATGTGAAAAAAATTTTATTCACAAAGGAGCTGTTTTTTGTTATTCGATAAAATAAAACAAGAACTAAAACGTGAAAATCAAGTGAATTATAATAAATTTATAAAAAATTTGGAATTCGATGAAGAAAACAGTGACAGTGCAAGATTAATAATTAAAGCTCCCAATATTTTTATAGCCAATTACGTAAAAAGAAAATATTCTAAAAAAATTGCCGAACTATATCAAAAAGAAACAGGAATAGAAGCGGCAGTGGAAATAATTACAAAAGAGATCAAACCAAAAAAATATACCAGTGAAGAAATTCTAACAACCTCCACTCCTTCGGTACTCATACCGGAATATACCTTTGAAAGTTTTATTGTGGGACCATCTAATCAGTTCGCTTACAGTGCAGCTAAAAGCGTAGCTGAAAATCCCGGTAAAAGTTATAATCCTCTTTTTATTTACGGAGGGGTCGGTTTAGGTAAAACACACCTCATCCAAGCCATAGGAAACTACCTAAAAAACAAACTAAAAGTAATTTACGTAACAAGCGAACAATTTATGAACGAATTTAGAGAACATGTAAGAAACCAAACAATGGACAGATTCCACGAAAAATATAGAAACTGCGACGTTTTATTGATTGACGACGTTCAATTTTTCGCAGGAAAAGAACAAACCCAAGAAGAATTTTTCCACACTTTTAACGAACTTTACAACCAAAAAAAACAGATATGTCTTACAGCCGACAGACCTCCGAAAAAACTTCAAGATCTGGTAGACAGATTAAGAAGCCGCTTTGAAGCCGGTCTCATAGCCGATATCCAACCTCCGGAACTTGAAACAAAAATAGAAATCATCAAGAAAAAATGCGAACTTAACGGTATTTATCTCCCGGATGACGTAATTGAATTTATTGCTACAAAACTTGATGATAATATAAGAGAAATAGAAGGTATGATAGTAAAATTAAACGCCATGGCAAAACTTTTGGGAATTACGGATATTACTCTTGATTTTGCAAAACAGGCCCTGAAAGAACATATAAAAGATAAAAAAGAAAATATCACTCTTCAGGATATTATCGAACTTATCGCTAAAGAATTTAACATAAAACCAAGCGAAATAACCTCAAAAAGCAGAAACCAAAATATCGTAGCAGCGAGAAGAACTGCTATTTACTTGGCCCGTGAGTTTACAAAGGAATCAACTCCGACAATTGCAAAATATTTCGGACTTAAAGACCACAGCGCAGTAAGCCACGCAATCAAAAGTTTTAATAAAAAACTAAAAGAAGATAATGATTTTAGAATTAAAATCGAAGAGCTGAAAAATAAAATTCAACTAAGAAAAGGTGAATAGCGTGAATAAAAAAGTTATTCACTTTCACTCACAAAATGTGAAGATTACGGGGATTTTCAGCAAAATTCAACAATTCACTATAATCTACTACTACTACTGTAAGAATTTAAATAAAGGAGAAAGTTATGCACATTAAAATTCAAAAACCTGTTCTTGAGAGTATAATAAACCAGGCACTTCCTTTTACGGAAAAAAAAGACAACACTCAAATTACTTCTCATATACTGCTACAAGCAGATGAAAACCTAACAATCAAAGCTACAGATAAGGAAATAGGAATAAAAATAACAACAGATACTGAAATTTTAGAAAAAGGTATAGTTACTATAAACGGAAAAAGACTATCTGATATTATTAAAGCCCTACAAAACAAAGAAATAGAAATAAAAAGCGAAGGTGATACGATTATTATTACACAAGATACATCAATTTATAAACTTACAAGCTTTAATGCAAATGAATTTCCGGAATTTCCAAATCCAAACGACTTGGAAAAACTAAATATTCAAAATGACGAATTTTTTGACGCAATTAAAAAAATATTCCCAGTAATCGATACAAATAACCCTAAATATGAATTAAACGGAGCTCTCTTTGATATAAAAGAAAAAACAAACTTTGTATCAACTGACACAAGAAGACTTGCTGTTTACTACAGTGACGCTACCGGAAAAGAAAACCAAATCATCGTTCCAAAAAGAGCAATAAGTGAAATTAAAAGAATATTTAAAGACGATATGGAAATTTTCTATGATGAGGTTTATTTAATTTTAAAAGATGAAAATACAATGTTTTTCACAAAATTAATAAACGGAAAATTTCCGGCATATGAAAAAATAATTCCTCAAAGCTTCAATTACGAACTTAAAATCCCAAGAGGAGAGTTTTTATCACATTTAAAACAGGTAAGCATTATTTCAAACGAAGTAAGAATATCAATTAAAAAAGACAAAATAGAATTCGAAAGCATAAGTGACGAAACTATGCAAGCAAAAACAAGTTTTGAATACAACAGTAATATAGATGATTTTACTTTTGCGGTAAATAGCAGATATTTAATGGATTTTCTAAATATAATAAATTCAGATGAATTTGAACTTTGTCTAAACGAACCGAATATACCGTTTATGTTAAGAGACGGCAAATTCATCACAATAGTAATGCCTCTTAATATTTGATATAATTAGTAAAAAGTAGCTTTAAAGGAACTGAATGGCAAATTACGGTGCTAATAGTATTAAAGTATTAAAGGGTCTTGAAGCAGTCAGAAAAAGACCCGGAATGTATATCGGAGATACTGGAATCAGGGGTCTTCATCATTTAATTTATGAAGTGGTAGACAATGCCATTGACGAAGCAATGGCGGGATATGCCACTGAAATCAAGGTAAAAATAAATAAAGACGGTAGTGTTACAATCTCCGATAACGGAAGAGGTATTCCAGTTGATATTCATCCGGAAGAAAAAATCCCCGCAGCTACCGTAGTATTAACTGTACTACACGCAGGTGGAAAATTCGATAATAAAACATATAAAGTATCCGGAGGTCTTCACGGGGTAGGGGTATCAGTAGTAAACGCACTTTCTAAAAAACTTATAATGACAATTAAAAGAGACGGTAAAATATGGCAACAGGTATTTGAAAGAGGAAAACCGGTAACGGATTTAGAAGTAATAGGGACTACTAACAGAACCGGAACAACGATTCAATTTTGGCCTGATGAAGAGATTTTTGAAACTACGGAATTCAGCAGTGATATTTTAAGAAAAAGACTAAAAGAACTAGCATATCTTAATCCTAATATTACTATTTATTTCGAAAACGAAATCGACGGTACTAAAGAAGTTTATCATTTCGAAGGCGGTATTAAGGATTTTGTTAAAACACTTACGAATAAAGAATGTATAACGGAAGTAATTTATTATAACGAGCATTACAGCGATGATGAGAAAGCTTTAGATGTTGAAGTAGCATTGTGTTATGACAGCGGATATGATGAAAAAGTTTTGAGTTTTGTAAATAACATCAGAACACCCGAAGGCGGAACGCACGAAAGCGGATTTAAAGCGGGGCTTAGTAAAGCGATAATCAATTATATTAATAAAAATATGAAACTTAAGGATAATATTAAAATTACAGGTGATGATGTAAAAGAAGGATTAAACGCAATTGTCAGCGTAAAAATGAGCGAGCCGCAGTTCGAAGGTCAGACAAAAGGAAAGCTTGGAAGTTCTTATGTGAAACCTATAGTTCAAAAAGTTACTTATGATTATCTAACAAGATATTTTGAAGAAAATCCAAATACAGCAAAAACAATAGCCGAAAAAGCGATAGCTGCTGCTAGAAGTAGAATCGCCGCTAAAAAAGCAAGGGAGTTAACAAGAAAACAGGCAAAAGTTGGAGTAGGTACTCTTCCTGGAAAACTAGCTGACTGTCAAACCAAAAATCCTGATGAAGCCGAATTATATTTAGTAGAGGGTGACAGTGCGGGAGGAAGTGCAAAACAAGGAAGAGACAGATATTTTCAGGCTATTCTTCCGCTTCGCGGTAAAATTCTAAATACCCAAAAATCAACCGACGCAAAGGCTCTAAGCTCTGAAGAGATTAAAAATATTATTACGGCTTTAGGTACAGGAATAGGACCTGATTTTGACGCCGATAAGACAAGATACAAAAAAATTATAATTATGACCGACGCGGACGTTGATGGAAGCCATATTCAAACTCTTATTATGACCTTTTTCTTTAACCATTTAAGAGAACTGATTGAAAGAGGATATCTTTATATAGCCCAGCCGCCTTTATACAGATACAAAAAAGGTAAAGTAGAAAAATATCTAAAAGACGATAAAGAGTTAAATGAATTTTTAATAGAGCAGGGCATTAATTCAATTGATATAGAAGGTGTGGGAAAACCTGAGCTTAAAGAATTATTGAAAAACGCAGCTTATTATAAAATTTTACTTGAAAAGCTTACAAAAAGATTTAACGTACCAGAAGTTATAAGATTTTTGATTGAAAATGGTAATATTGAAGAACTTGAAGATTATCTTAAAAAATTCGGATTTAATATTATCTCAAAACACGGAAATCACTATTATATTCAAACAAATAGAGGCCTTGAAGAGATTACTGTTGATGAGAAATTATTAAATCATCCTCTGTTTTTAGAAGCTAAAAAAGTATATGAAAAATTAAAAGAGTATAAAGATTTGGTAAAAGGTGATTATTTGGAACTTCTTGATGAGGTTATTAAAAAAGCAAGACAGGGAGCTCATATTCAAAGATATAAAGGTCTTGGTGAGATGAACCCTGAGCAGCTGTGGGATACAACAATGGATCCTGAAAACAGAACTTTAATTCAAGTAACGCTTGAAGATGCCGAAGAAGCTGCGAAGAAGTTTGAACTCTTTATGGGTAATGAAGTCGCCCCAAGGCGTGAATATATCCAGGCAAACGCAAAAGAAGTAGAAAATATTGACGTATAAGGAAAAAAATGAGCGAAATTAAGTACGGTGAGAGGGAAATAATCGAATTTGATCCTCAAAAAGACCTTGAGATTTGGCCGAATAAAAATAAAAAAAACTATAAAATAAAAATAACTCTACCCGAATTTATGTGTAAATGCCCTCGCTCCGGTTATCCGGACTTTGCGACTGTGTATCTTGAATATATTCCGGATGAATGGGTCGTGGAATTGAAGGCGTTGAAACTTTATATCAATTCGTTTATGAATAGATATATCTCTCATGAAGACAGCGCAAACGAAATTTTTGATACTCTATATAACAAATTAAAACCAAAATGGATGAAAATCGTTATGGATTTTAACCCAAGAGGAAATGTCCACACTGTAATAGAAATAGACTCCGATACTATAAATAAAACTTCTAACTAATCTCTTTTTTTATTTTTTTCTTAATATTTTTAATAGGATGTGGAGGAGTAAGCAGCAGTAGTAGTTCTTCGACTTCATCAGTTACAGGAAAAGTAGTAGACGGTCCGATTTATAACGCAAAAGTGTGTGTGGATTACAACTTTAACGGTCAGTGTGATGTGGGTGAGCCTACGGCAACTACAGATATTAATGGAAGCTATCAGTTGAAAGAAAGTATTGCTAAATCTTTGGGTATAAACAGTGATATTACAAAAGTCGATCCTTTGAAAGATCCTAAACTTGCAGCAATAGAGGTAACACTTTCAGAAGTTTGTCCTGATGTTAATCAAAACGGCACTGCTGTTGAAACTGATGAGGAAGGTAAAACAGCAACTTATAAATGGTCTGTTGAAAATAGAGTAATAAAATTATCAGGTAATAACAACTATACAGGAGCTCCTTTTACTGCTTATTTTGTAAATTTTGACAAATATATATTTGTATTTGATAATAAATATAAAGTTCTTGTATTTGATGTTAAAAACAATAAACTTGTAGCAGCTACTCCATATATAGAAGAACTTTAATAAAAGGAGTTTTTTTCCTTTTAACCTCTTTATAAAATAAAATGTAACCGATAAAAAGTCAGCTTCCTATATTCATACTGAAAATCGGAAGCAGCATCGCGGTGACGATAAAGCCGATGATGCTTCCGATAACCACCATCATAACCGGCTCAAGTAGGGAAAGCAGGGTTGAGGTTTTTGATTCGTACTCTTCAAGATACATTTCGCTGATGTTTTGTAAAATGTTTTCCATCTCACCGCTCTCTTCCGCTAAAGCGATTGATTCTATAAAATTTGTTTCATAAAAGCCGTGTTTTTTTAGGGAAGTTGATAGTTTTTTACCTTCTAAGACGTCATTTAAGGCTATTTGAAAGTATGATTTTATTTTTTCGTTTTGTATGGTGTTTATAGACATATTAAGGGCATTTACGAAATTTACCCCTGAAGTTGTGAGAGTATTTAGCATATAAGAAAATCTGCCAAGCTCTTTTGAGGTTATGAGTTTTTTAAGAATCGGAATTTTAAGATACAAAGAATCTACAGCGTATTTGAATTTTTTTGATTTCGAATAGAGCAGTTTAAATAAAAAAATTGTAAGAAAAAATACCGTAATAATAGTTATATAGTTTTTCTGGACAAATTCTGATAATGTCAGAACTATTTTTGTAGCAGTTGGAAGTTCCTGATTTAAGGTTTTAAACATTTTTACTATTTTAGGGACGATGGTTGTGAGCATTACTATTAAAAGGACAATGCTGACACTGATAATAAAAAACGGATACATAAGCGCCTGGGTGGTTTTGGAGGCTATTTTTTCTTCATCTTTTAAAAACTTTGAGAGTTCGATTAAAATCAAATCAAGTTTTCCGCTATTTTCGGCAATTGCTATTGAATTTATTACGAATGATGGAAGTTTTATTATGTTTTGATTTTCAAGTGCCGTTTTGAAATTTTTCCCGGCGTTTATTTCGTTTTGGATTTTTGAGAGGAATTTTTTAATTTTAGGGTTTTGAGACTGGTTTTTTGTAAGTGAGAGTGCTTTTTTTAAAGGAATAGAGGATTTCAAATAAAGCCCTAAGGTGTAAAGTACCTTTGCTATTTCTTTTTTGCTGACCTTTCCAAATGAAATGTCAAAAGAAAAAGATGGTTTTATTTCAATAATGTAAAGATGTTTTAACAGCTCCTTTGCTTCTTTTTCATCTGGAGCTTCTATTGTTCCTTTTATTTTTTTACCGTTTTTTTCGTAAGCTATGTATTTAAACTTCACCTCAATCCTTTAATCCCACTCTTATAGCTTCTTTTAAAGAGGTATCTCCTCTTAAAAGTGTCTCAAAAATTGCTTCTTTTAATGTTTTCATTCCGTTTTTTACCATTGCTCTTTTTAGTTCTATATCATTTGTTTTGTTTGCTATAAGCTCTTTTATCTCGTCATTCATTAAAAAAAGCTCACCTACCGCCTTTCTTCCGATATATCCGGTAAAATTACACTTAGGGCATCCTTTTGCTTTATATATTTTTGAAATTTCGTATTTTTGAAGCAGAGGTTCTTTTTGGATTATGTTTTTAATAATTTCTTGGCTTTCTTCACTCTTATCCTCTTCTTTACATTCACAAAGAGTTCTTATGAGTCTTTGTGAGAGTATTCCTATAAGAGAAGATGAGATTAAAAACGGTTCGATTCCCATATCCATAAGTCTTGTTATAGTGGCTGCGGCGTTGTTTGTGTGAAGAGTTGAGAGCATCAGATGTCCCGTTAGAGCCGCTTGGATTGCTATTTGCGCCGTTTCTTTATCTCTTATTTCCCCTACCATTACGATATCAGGGTCCTGACGGAGAATGCTCCTAAGACCGCTGCTAAAAGTCAGTCCGACTTTAGGGTTTACCTGTATCTGATTTATGTTGTCGGCTTTATATTCGACCGGGTCTTCGATGGTGATTATGTTTTTCTCAGGTGTAGCTATTGTCTGAAGAAAGCTGTGAAGGGTTGTGGATTTTCCGCTGCCTGTAGGCCCGGTTACTAAAATCATTCCGTAAGAGTGTTCTAAAAGCTCCTTAAACCCTTCTTCTACTTTTTCATCAAATCCGAGTTCTTTTAGTCCCGGAATATCTTCACTTTCCATTAAAATTCTCAGCACCGCTTTTTCGCCGAAATACGTCGGAATAATCGATACCCTGATATCGGTTGTTTTGTTTGCTATTTTTATCTGGCATCTGCCGTCTTGGGGGATTCTTTTTTCGCTTATATCGAGGTTTGAGATGACTTTTATTCTGTTTATTACAAGATTTGTAAGGGTTTTTTGAATTTTTGCCTGAGGTATTAAAACCCCGTCTATTCTGAATCTTATAAGCCCGTAAGTTTCGTGGGTTTCTATATGAATATCGCTTGCTCGTTTTTTGATCGCCTGAAAAAACATAGAGTTTACGAACTTTATCACAGGTGCCGAGTTTTCAGAATTTAAAATATCAACCCCGTCTTTTAAAACTTCTTCTAAAGAGTATTCTTCTTCTATTTCCAAATCGCTTTGTAAATCTTTTTTGGTTTTGACTTCGAGGTATTTATTGAGGAGTCTGTTAAACGATTCGCTGTCTGTCATAACAATTTCAAGAGGAATTGAGAGTTTATTGTAAAAATTAAGAGCATCCTCAAAATCATTTTCTTTAATTAAAAAGACTTCTTTTCCATTTATTCTTGCCGGTAGAAGCGAATATTTAATACCTTTTTCTATATCGAAATTTTCAAGATTTAATACATCGGGATTTATGTTTTTAATGATATTCATTTTCGTATCCGTTTATTAAAGGATTATTGTTTTCTTTTTTTATTTTTACTTTTACTTTTATTTTTTTCTTTTTCAGATATTCTTTTACGAATTTTTTCTCAAGTGCGTTTAACTTGGCAAGTGTGGCTCTTAGTTTATTCAAATCGTTTGTATTTTTAACGATATAAGGGGTTAAGATTATGGCAAGAGTGGTTTTGTCGTTATTTTCAACTTTATGCCTAAAAAGAGCCCCTATAAGAGGAATGTCACCTAAAAAAGGAACTTTTTTAAGGGTTATGTCTTTGTTGTCTTTTACAAGACCTCCTATGATGATACTCTGTCCGTTTTGAACGATTGTCGTAGTTTTTATCTCTCTTTTTGAAGTGGTCGGCAGTCCTATGACCGAACCCGGAAGTATATCCTCCACAATCGTTTCTACGTTTAGTGATACTTTATTGTCGCTGTCGATTCTAGGGGTGATTTTAAGGGTTAATCCTATATCTTCTCTTGTATAGCTCTCACTCGTAACCGTTGAGGTGGTTTTACCGGTAAGGACTGAAACTGTTTTTCCGACATAAATAGTAGACGGAGTATTGTTTATACATAAAATGGAAGGCTCGCTGAGTTTTTTGGCAGCTCCTAATGTTTCAAGTAAATCCAAAGTAGCACCAAGGGCGATTCCCTGTTTTATAGTAGGTACCGCAAGACCCAATTGTCCTACATCAAACGCAATGGCCGGACCTCCGAGATTTGCGCTTAGGGTGTATAGTCCGTTGTCCCCGCTTCCGGCAAACAGACCGTATTTTGCCCCTATTTGAGATGCTTTTGAATTTGAAATTTCAAGGATTTTAGCTTTAACGTAAACTTGCTGTTTTGGAATGTCAAGTGCTTCTATAATTGTTTTTATTATCTCAATCTGTTTTAAATCCCCGACGATTATTAAAGAGTTGGTCTCTTTTGAAGCCGTTATGGAAGGAGGGTTTTTAGGATATTTTACTTTTACTATCTGATTTAGTACTTTTGATACGTTTGATACGTCCGAATTTTTAAGTGTTATTACTTTTGTTATCTGATTTGTAGGCTTTGGTTTGACATCAAGCAAAATAGCGTTTTGATAAAGTGTTTCTACAACGTCTTTTGGGCCCACTATTATAATTGAATTTGCGTTTTGGTTAGAGATTATTTTATATTTTTTAACTTTCGGGTTAAACATTGTGGAGGCTATGTCGTTTAGCTTTTTTATAGCCGAGTTGGCATCGGCATATTTGAAATTGGCAGTTTTAATAATCGCCCCTTTTGCTTTGTCTATTCTTTTTATGATTTCTTTTATAAGTTTTAAATTTTTCGGATAATCCGTTACTACAAGCATATTGGTGTTTGTGTTTATCACCATTTTTCCGTATCTGCTTATAAGGTAGTTTGTCTGAAGGTATGCGTCTCTGGCTGAAATATTATTTAGTTTTATGATATCCGTCTCAAGTTGGTAAAATCTGTTTTTTGAAGCAAGGGGAGGGGCTTCTTTTATCGCTTCGCTGCTTCTGACAACTTTTAAAAATCCGCCCTCATTCACTATCGTATAACCTTTTGATTTTAAAATACTCAAAAGAATTTCATAAACCTCATCTTCGCTTACAGGTTTTACTGAAATAAAATTTACTTTTCCGCTCAGAGGCTGGGTTATGAGAATATTTTTTCCGGTAATCTTTGCCGTCATTTTTATAAAATCTTTAATATCGAGATTTTGAAAATTAAGTGAAACGCTTGCCAGTAGCCATGTGGTAGTTATTATTAGAAGTTTAATCGATTTCATATCTTAAAACCTTTATATTGTAATTTCTTTTTATCAAAAGTTCGATTTCCTTTGCGTCTTGTAAAGAATTATAAGCTTTCCAGGCATCCGCATCCGATTTTAAATTCATATTATTTATTTCAAGTATTATATCACCCTTTTTAAGTCCTAATTTTTCAAAAACGGAATTTGGTTTTATGTATGTGATTTTATATCCCTCAGGCGTTTTGATTATTCCTATCTCTTTCCATACTCTGGTAAGATTTTTTTTATATTTATCTATTTCGGATTTCGGAATTGTTTTGATGTTTTGCTCAGGAGAGTAAAAATTTTTTATTTTCTCAAAGGATATTTTATATTCTCTTTCTCCCCTTTTAAAAACGGCGCTTTGAGGGTTGATTTTTATAAGTTTATATCCTTCAAAATTTTCGTTTAGATTAACGAAATAAGTTTTGTTGTTTTTTTCTATTATTATGAAATTTTTATCCTTTGAAGTAAATACCGCTTTTAGTTTTACGCCTTTTAGAGTTTGAATGTTTTGCGGGATGTTTTGTCTTGGGTTTGAATTAAAAAAAAGTCTTGAGAGGTTTATATTATAGTTTATGTTTTTAGAGGCGCTTTTATTTTCTATAAGCGGAGGGGTTAGAGGTAAAAATATCTTAACAACACTCCATACCAAAAACGCCCCGAGTATTCCTGTTATAAAAAAAAGCAGGGATTTAAAAGCTTTCATGATAATAATATCCTTTTTTGTCTTTGCTTAAAAATCCTTTTATTTCAGCTGAAGGGTTTTTTATGTAAATTTTTATCTCTTTTAAATTTAAAAACCCGCTAAATTCTCCAAAATTTCCTTTGCCTTTTATTTTAGCGTCCGTAAAAGGAATATAAATTATGCTGACTTTTTTTATAAAAAAATTACCGATTTTAAGTTTAATATCTTTAGCTTCCGCTTTATTGTAAAAAACAAGCGGCAAAATTTCTGTTTTTTTTATCTCAGCTGCTTTTATTCCGAGATAATTAACCCGTATGTTTTTTAAATTTAAACTAAAAAGGGATGAGGAGGTTTGGGAAATAACATCTATTTTGTTTTGGTGAAGAATATGTAATACTTTATAATAAAGTTCTTCTTTTGGCATAAAAATTATCATTCCTATTAAAAATCCCAAAAACAATAATAAAGCTTTTTTCATTTTTCTATCTTTACGTAAGCATTTACGTTTTTGTCTTTTTTAATTTCAAACTCCTTAATATCCGCTTTTTGTAAAAACCTCTGAAATCTGTAAAATTTGAATCTGTCCATATTTTCGCAGTAGATTTTGTCTTTTTTTATACAAAACCTCGGAATTTTTGCGTTTTTTTGTTTTAGGGCTTTTATTTGGGAGGCTAAATCCAAAATTTTAGCGCTTCTTTCATACTCGGTTTTTAATTCTTTTTTTGAGTTTATATAAATTTTATAAGAAAAAGCCGTAAAAAGCACCAAAAGAACTGTTAAAAGAACTGCCACTCTTTTATTCATCTTAGCCTCGCTTTGTATTCACCGTTTTTTAAAGATGAACTGACCTGAAACTTTCTTTTGAAATAATTATCCAGGTTTCTTTTTGTTTTAACGGTAATTTCAAATTCGTTATCTTTAAAAGACAACTTTTTAACGTATTCGCCTTTTTGTAAAGGGAGATTTGAAATAAATTCAAGGTCTTTTTTTATAATTTCCTGTTTTTTCTTCGCTGTTTTAAGGGTATTTAGGATTGAATTTAATTCAAACGAGGTTTTGGGAAGGTTTTGTCTTTCAAGTATATTTTGAGTTTTAGCTGATATTTTTTTTATCTCTTTTTTATTTAAATAGGCGTTAAGGAGAAGCGAAAAATTTACAAAAATAAAAATAACCGCCGCTAAAATTATAATGCTTTTATCTATTTCGAACCTGTTTAATAAATTAAAGGTTTTGTTGGAAAGTTTTAAATTTTTTAGAATTTCATTCAAATCCCGGCAGTTTTGCTTTGGGGTTGGAAAGCAAAAAAGCAGATCGTCAAACTTTTGAATATAATGATTTTCGTCTATTTTTATACAGTCGTAATCATAAAGTTCAATCTGTGCTATTCTTACAGAATTTATATATTTTTGCGGAATGTTGATTTTAATATTTTTATTAAAAGCCACGGCAAAGAATTTGTCTTTTAATTTAAAAGCGTCGTAGATATATTCCCCTTCTAAGTCGAATATGTTTTTTGAGAGTTTTTTTGCTTCTTTCAATGATTTTACGGGGGCGTTTATTTTTTTTATCCAATAAAATTCCGGTGATAGTATTACGTCTGCTTTTTCTTCTATTTTTTCATTGAAAAATTTAGTATAAAGGATTTTCTTCAATATCTGTCACCTTTTTTTGTTTGATATCATAAATTATATTTATCGTATGCTCTTTTTTGAATTTATAAGCAATATTTATTCCCGTAAGAAAATTAGTTATGTTGTTTTCATAGTTTATTATATTAAATTTCGTTTCATTTTTGTCATTGAGACTTATAATTTCCTCAGGGGCGCATTCTTTAAAAAGCTGTGTTTTATAAAAATTAAAATATTTTTGCCATTCTATTTTTTCTATGGATTTATCATCTGTTTCTTTTTCATAATATTTTATAATTTTTTTGAGATGATTAAATGAGTAAATTCCTCCGTCTTGAAATTTGATTATTTCTTGTTTTATTTCACTTTTCGGGCTTCTTTCTATATCATCCGCATCTATAGTATCAAGAATAAGGTCTTTTAAAAAAATCGGGTCTTTTATTTCATATTTGTCAAAGAGAAAATCAAGCAGTCTGTCGATATTTAGGTTTATTTTGTTTTTTGTCAGATAATCGTTTATATTTATCGAACATATGGGATTCATAATAATTTTTACCATGAATTCTCCGTTTTTTGAGGAAAAAAAGACTGGTCTTTCAAAATAATTTATGATGTCTTTTGTATCTGTTTTTTTTAAAAAAGAATCCGTGTTTTGAATAATTTTCGAACTTTGAGGGAATTCATATGAAATTTTGAGAGAAGATACTTTTTTTATTATGACGCTTACGATGCTTATTGCCGTAATTAAGAAAATAAGTGTTAAAAAAAGTGTGATTGATTTTTTCATTTGACCTTTTTTGTTAAAATTGTATCTAAAAAGGCTTTAAATGAGAAAGGGTTTCAGTTTACTTGAACTTATGATTGTTATTATTATTTTAGGACTTTTGGCGTCTCTTGTACTTCCGAATATCATAGGTCAGGGGGAAAGGGCAAAAGAGAAACTTGTATGTATTCAGATGAAAAATTTAAAAAACGCGCTTGATAGTTTTAAACTTGAAGAAGGAACATATCCGAGTACTGAAGAAGGGTTAAAAGCTCTTATTCAAAACCCGAATCCTCAAAAATACAAAAATTATCCTGAAAAAGGATTTTTAAATTCAAAAAAACTTCCAAAAGACCCTTGGGGACATAATTATATTTATGTAAATAACGGTGGTGATATTGAAATAATATCCCTTGGAGCTGATGGCAAAGAAGGCGGCAGCGGTGAAAACAAGGATATAAGACTCTCAGAGTGTCAAGAGTAGGTTTTAGCTTACTCGAACTCATTATCGTTGTTTTTTTAATAGGAGTTTTCAGTTTTGTTTCCATAAAACTTCCAAGTGCTTTTTCCCAGAAAAGTTTTGGAGATTTAAGGGAGCTTGTATATCCTGAGGGAGAGTTTTATATTTTTGAAGATAAAAGCGTTTTACTGATTAAAAACTCAAAAAAAATCCCCGTTAAATTCTCTTTTTCGGATTTTAAGGTTTATGATTTAAACTTGCAGGAGAAAAAATTTCCGAAATATAACGGCAAAAAAGTTATATTTTATTATTCGATGAAAAACGGAATAGGGGATGTTTTGATAGTAAAAGAGAAAAATATTTATTTATTTAAGCCTCTTTTTGTTTTAAAATACAAAAATATGGAAAGTTTAAAAAAATCCCTCACTCTTACTCTAAGAGAAGGGGAGTATGAATGAGGGCGTTTACGTTAATAGAGGTTTTGGTTTCTGTTATTATAATCGTTATGGCAAGTGCGGCTTTTTTTGAGATAACCCAAAATTCATACAGGTTTTATGAGCTTTTTGAGAAGAAAAAGGAGTTTGATTTAAAAGCCACCGTTCCTCTGATAGAAGAAAAAGGTGGCAGTTTAAAAGAGATAATTCCTTTTGATATTAAAAACGACAAAATTTTAAAAGCTCTTGACGAAGAAATAAAATTGGAAAAAAGAGTGGATTTAAAAACGGAGTTTAACAATACAAATATTATTCTTTACAGATTAAAAGCTTATAATAAAAAACATTCAAAAGATATTTATTCGGCGGAAATTAAATGAGGAGATCATTTACTTTAATTGAGCTTATTATCTCCATAAGTCTTACACTTTTTTTATTTATTGTCATTGTGAACGTTATTAATTCTTTAAAAACCGCTCAAAAAAGCCTTAAAATTAAAAACGATTATTTTGCAAAAACCATATATTATGATATTTTAAACGCGAAAAAAACGGCTATAGTAAAAGCTCCTAACAGGGATTTTAACAGAATCTATCTTTATACTTCAAATTCACTTTACGGATTTGAGAGAGTATATGTTTTGTGGGTCGTAAAAAACGGTTCGCTTTACAGGATAGAATCAAAAGATGTAATAACTCTCCCGGGAGAGTTCAGATATTTTGACAGGTTTTCAAAAAATGTTAAAATATTCAGAATATATGAAAAAAATGGGAAATATTTTATCTTTTTAAAAGACGATAAGACCAGATATTTTGAATTCGTAAAAGGAAAAAAATGAGAATAACCGCTTTAAAAGATGTTTATAAACCGACCGATATAGCAGTGGGGAGTGCGAGGAGCTGTTATTTTGGCAAACATATCGTAACTCCTGAGGACGCGGCGAAATGGGATAAGAAAAATGCTCTTTTAGATTCGATATTTAAAGCGGGACACCATACGACGCTTATGCATTATCATTTTACTTTTTTGATTGAAGGAGTAAGCCGGCTTCTGATTTGGAGGTTTTTACACGCCCACCCTTTTTACAATTCCGAGCAGGTAAGCCAGAGATATGCCAAGATGAAAATAGAAAATTTCACTTATCCCAAAGCAGCGGATAAAGAAAAGTGGCGTGAATATTATGAAAAAATGTTTTTTTATTATGAGGAACTTATAGAAAAACTGACTCCCGTAATTGAAAAGATTTTACCTAAATTCAAAAAAAAAGAAGCTAAAAAAAGAGCGCAGGAATTTGCGAGATATCTTCTGCCTCAGGGTATGAACGCCCACCTTTACCATACGGTAAACGTCATAACGGCTCTTAGATACATAAACGCCGCAAAAGCCCTGCCTGAAGCAAGGGAAGAGGGGCTTGAATTTGTAAGGCAGTTAAAAGAAGAGATGCTGAAAATTGATGAAGATTTAGCTCCTTTAATAGAATTTGCCGAAAATGAAAAAGCTGTATTCCCTCAAATCGATATAGAAAAAATAAAAAAACGTCATAATGTAAAAGAAAAGGTAAAAGTTTTTGACATAGTTGATTATGATTTTGAAATGAATGAAAATTATGCGGGGGTTTTGAGAACTTCAAATATTTTTCCTGACGAGGCGATTTTGGGAAGTTTTAATTCTTATATAAAACTTTCCCTCTCAGCCGATGCTCAAAATCAGCGCCACCGCCGCTCACCTGCCATTCGTCCTTCCCTTGAGAGTATTTACAAAAGAGACTACTACACGCCTCCTGTAATAAAAGAAGTGGAGCATATTTATAAAAAAGCGGTTGAATTTTCTTACGATTTTTTTGAAGAGCAAAAAGAGATTTTGGGATTTGGGGAAGCTGCTTATGCGCTTTTGAACGCCCATAATATTGAAATAGTAGAGCATAACGACTTTCAGGAATTTGCCCATAAAGCGCAAATGAGGCTTTGTTATAACGCCCAGGAAGAGATTTTTGATATCGTATATGAACAGGTGCGCCAATTAAGAGAAAAAGGCGTAAGTGCGGCTGATAAGTTTATGCCTCCTTGTGCGTTAAGATATGATATGAAAATAAGACCCGTATGTCCTGAGGGTGAGAGATTTTGCGGGGTAAAAGTGTGGAAACTTCCTTTTGAAAAATATGAAAGGGTAATATGATGGAGAGTGTTTTTTTTGAGAGGGTAAATAAAATAAATCCCAAAATTCTTGAAGGGCTTAAAGAGAAAAAAGAGTTTTCTTTCCGTATTAACAGACATAAAGCCGATTTGGAAGCTGTGGATGAGCTGAAAGAAGAAGGCTATGAGCCAAAAAAGGTAGGCTGGAGCGACTATGTATATACTCTGCCTATGGAAGAGAGAAAAAAAATTACAAAATCAAAACCTTACACTTCAAATAAAATCTATATTCAAAACCTCTCATCGATAATAGCTGCCAATGCCCTTGATATAGACGAAAACGACTGGGTTTTGGATTTAGCCGCGGCTCCCGGGGGAAAAAGTCTTATTTTCAGTGAAAAAGCCCGTAAAGTCAGCGCGGTTGAACCTGATAAAAAGAGATTTTTCAGAATGAAAAGAAATTTCAAAGAACACGGTGCCAAAAATATCCAGACTTACAATAAAGACGGAAGGTTTGTA